>Ga0307512_10000324_pt1 | contig 69164 bp, 59 predicted proteins | sample 14_EM_MG_FD_200267 | JGI IMG/M metagenome (GOLD analysis project Ga0307512, IMG submission 200267) | Populus trichocarpa ectomycorrhiza microbial communities from riparian zone in the Pacific Northwest, United States - 14_EM | ecosystem: Host-associated > Plants > Roots > Unclassified | place... | reverse complement strand
CACCACCATCACCACCACCACCATCACCACCATCACCACCATCACCACCACCACCATCACCACCATCACCACCATCACCACCACCACCATCACCACCATCACCACCATCACCACCACCACCATCACCACCATCACCATCACCACCATCTCCACCACCACCATCACCAGCATCACCATCACCATCATTACCATCACCACTGGTGTTAACAACTGTTCCAGACTGTCACTTTGTGTCCGGATCCGGGCCCAAACCGAACCATTGGTAAATTGGAGGTCCAGGTTGTCAATGAACCTGAACGGTCAATTCGGGTACGGTTCACTGGTATACTCCGAACCCGTCTGAATTTGGTGGGTTGTCAGCTGGTCGCCCTGCGGGTCCATCTATAGAGTCATATAAGGCTCTTGTTTTGCAGTTTGTTAATAGTATCTTATCAAAATCGTGTTTTCAGCAACCAATAATACGTTTTGTATGCTTTAAAGTTTGCAATTTCGATTAATTTGGATTCCGTGTGTTACCTTTCAGATATTCTGCTTTCGGCAATCGGAGCTGGGAATGGATCCACTATGAGCGCGAAGATATGCACGATGCCTTGATTACCAAATATGGAAGAACTAAAACTATTGATACTCCGTTGACGCTCATTTTCAGGATGCGGCAGGGAGCATGTCGCTGTTGTTTTTACCAGTAAAGGCTGCCAATATCTGATAAATGGGTGTCTGCAACCAATCAGAACATAAATTACCCAAGATGCGAAACTAGAAATCGTTGACGCTCCGTTGACGCTCATTCTCAGAATGAGGCGGTGACCGTGTTGCTGTCTCGTTTGGCTACAAAAGCTGCGAATACGTCGGTTATGCATAACAGTGACTTAATCATTGTCGAATTACCGTACTTACATAACCTCAAATCGTTGACGCTCTGTTGACGCACATTCCCAGAATGAGGCAGTGGCCATGTTGCTGTTTCTTTTGCCTATATAAGCTGCCAATACATCAGTTATGCGAAACAGTGACCAAATCATGGTTTGATTACCGTACTTACAAAACCACAAATTGTTGACACTCCATTGACAATCATTTTCAGGATGCGGCAGGGAGTATGTCACTGTTGTTTCTGACAGTAAGGGCTGCCAATATCTGATAAATGGAAGTCTGCAACTAATCGGAACATAAAGTACCCATGATGCGACGCTAGAAATTGTTGACGCTCGGTTGACGCTCATTTTTAGAATGAGGTGGTGACCGTGTTGCTGTCTCTTTTGCTTATAAGAGCTGCCAATATGTCGGTTAAGCATAACAGCAACCAAATCATTGTTCAATTACCATACATACGAAACCACACATCGTTGACACTCAGTTGACGCTCATTCTATGTATTGTCTATTCAACATCTGCTGCCATCGATAATAGTTTTCATCATGATGTGAGCTGAATGGCGGTGTTTCTGCCAGATTAAGATTCGGCCTTGTGGGAAAGCCGAGCGCAGTAACATTCCTGCAGTGTTCGCTCTCACACAACAAGAATTTACATATCATTCCAAACGATTCATTGCACCTGGTATACATGTGTTTATCAACCGATATTCACAAGCTACTGCTCACCATTTGCCCATAATATATCTCTAACTGAACATCTCGGTCAAGATACATCAAGCAGCAGGTGAAACATTGACGCATTCGGTCCTGCATTTTCTTCACTCCCGTATGCCTCTCTGTTTCGATTGCACTGACTGTCACCAACACCTTTTCAGCCTGTCTCTTAGACTTCCGTGTAGGCTGAATCTCTCTGGGAACATTTGGCGCAGCGCTCACATCCTGCTGCTCTGGGCATTCCGGAACCTCGTTACTAGTGTTAGCAACGGGTCCAAATTCCCGGGTCGGTTCCGGGTCCGGTTCCAACCCGGAACCGAACTGTTGCAACGGGTTTCCACACAAAACCCGCCCCTCAACAGTCAACATTTCTTGCTCCAATTAAGTATTTGAGTTCTGATCGTATCACAACATGAACAATACGTAGATTGTGCAGTTTTAGTCGCTCCTTCACCTCCCGCTTACAGATTTGCGATCCGACAAGTATTCGTTGAGTCGCGATCGAAAACCCGCCAATTTCGCTTAAATTTAGCTTTTATTTCACAGCCACTCAACGAATATCAGTTGGATCGCAAATCTGAAAGCGTGAGGTGAAAGAGCGACTGATGCTGCACAATTTACGTACTGATCATGTCATGATACAATCAGAACTCAAATACTTAATTGCAGCCAAAGTTGTAGGAACCATAAAATGGAACCGCTGTCCGGTTCTAACCCGTCCCCGAACCCGGTGGGTACCCCTGTTTTCCGGGTAACAACCCGGACTGGACCATCCGGTCCGGTTCCAAAGCCGGACCGCAGCCGGGTAACCCGGAACCGTTGCTAACACTACTCGTTACCATTGGTTTGCTCTATATCAGATTCAATGTCTGGCGCACAATCGTCTTTGCTGTCATTTGGAATATCCAGGTCCCCATGCCAGTTAAGCCAATATTCGGTGTCCGAAATCCTTTCAGGTGCGCTATCCTCATCACTTCAATAAGATGACGGTTGATTCGTCTGATTTGGCGGACTTTCAATATTTGGGTTCGTCCTCTGGGGAGGTCCTTTGCAGAGATAGCCGGTGGCAAAGGAGATCTTTCTGACAATTTAAATGCAGCCGCACCGTCATGGTGAAATAGTGACCAACATGCTTTGATGATCTCTTCCGTGTCCGAAATGTATCCCACTGCGGTCATCTGTTTGTTTTGAGCATGAGATTTCTTCTGTGTAGCACGTAGGTTTTGGCTGCCCTGCAACATCTCCAGGAAGTCATAAACCTTGGCCATTCAGTGCGATTTCATTTGCTCCGCCTCTTTCTTCATTTCCGAGTCTTTTTCTGTGTTCGTGGTATCCAATGCTGAGTCAGCATGCACCAAAATCCAGTTATTGGATGGAGTCACACAGCCTTACAATGACTTTTGCGCGCAGGGTCCCGCTGGTGGTTTTTGACTGCCTCCAGCCAATAACATCCCGCCCAAGTGAAAAACTGTCCTCCACTCTGACACCATGTGGTATGATAGAGAATATGTCGCGCGACACATTGGAGAGATCAGTGTACTTTGAGTGCGTTTCCTCCTGTTGGCGCCACCAGTTGGTTATGTCCGGTATACAAAATGTACTCCTAATCTCCATCGCGTCGGAGTCGTCATCATCACGATCTGGATTACTTTGCCCTCAGTTCTTTGGTGCTTCAGGCAGTAAATTCAAATAGAGCCTGGCAGCTGTCAGGAAGCATGCTGCATGATCGCTTCGTCCGGGTGTCGTTTCAGCCACATTGTTAGGCTTCAAATAATCATCATCATCACTGGACAAATCATATGGATCAAAGGATGATTGACCGGATCCTGAGGCCGTTGTGGAGGGGACGAGATTGCTGCTCAGGACCTTTTCAGGTTTATTGACTGGTACACATTGATGTTTGGCAGAGTATTTGTTCACCACATCCTTCAGAAAGGCCTCTTGGTAATGGGTAGTATAGGATGTCTCGTTGTCAAGATTAATATCCATTCCCTCGTCCCACATCCTGAACGATCGCAACTTCCGGAATGGATCGAGGATATGTGCAGAAACAACAAGCATACCTGTCAATGGGGTCACTTCAGCATAATATTTGGACAGATTCTGTCGAGCTAACTTCACGGTGAAGAACATGTCTTCCTTCCAATCAGTTCTTTTCTTGGCCAAAGCTCGCATAACGCCATCCATGTGATCGAACATGTTGTTATAGACTGTTATATCGTGATACAATGTGACTGTATGCCTCTTCGACATCCACAGTGTCCAATATCAGAATGGCCTCGATACTTCCATGACATACTTGACAATTGTGTATTCATGCAGTGTTGTGAAGAGTGGCCAGTAATCACTGTATTTTGGATTTTGGAGCCACTCGCGGGTGAATATGCGTAATCGGTAGGCTCGCAGAAGCAACTCTAGCGTCGAGTTCCAACGTGTCTTCACATCCATAATCGGTAGTACTGCAATGCGGACTTTGGCTTTTTGACAGTCTATGAACTCGTTTCAATGAGATGGTGTCAGCGTACTCAATACAGCACGCATTCTCTGCTATATGAAGGTCAGTTTCAGGACATTTAAAATATTTCAAAATACGTACCTTTTCAATTATCTTTGCTAAACGTGGTCTCATGGCTGACAACTTGTTGATTCTAGCATCGCCCTCTCTTCGCTGTCTTTGACTCTTCCCAATATCTATGCTTTCATTCTCTCCAAATTGCTGATCGCGCTCAGGGGCTTCCCAAGATTTGGTGCGGCCTTTTCCACCGAGACTGCTCATGAATGCACCCAACGTCAGCTGTATGACGTGCGCCATGCCTGGTATGTGGTTTTTCAATGCAGGCCACTCAGTTCCGGAGTCCTCAAGTGTTGATTGCATCTTGCGTGTCATTGAGTGATTTGATGAAGCATTATCACTCGTAATTCCAAGCAAACGGCCATCGGTAAGCTCAAAACCATCAAGCACGTCCTTCAAATACACGGCTAGCCTTGCTCTAGTATGTTGGTCATTGAACTATCATTCCTGATTAGCTTTTGAAACCGGAAATGAACAGGAGATCAACTTCATCGAAAGCGAGTTGTACTTCACGCAATGCCCAATTTTGATCCGCATAGTATGTAATGACTGACCTTATGCCGAGTTTGCTGGTTGATGTCCCTCCATCCAAAGCTGAACTAACTTTATTTCATGATGGCAATTGCTTCTTAATTGCATCCACGGTCAGTGCTTATTCCCTCCGGCAAATGTTGGCAAGGGTTATGGCGGATGGCAGCACCAGGTCACTATGTCATGCTGTATATGACTATCGTAGCTCGAGATTTGATATAGCATTCCAGGGATCATGAGCCAAAACAAATCCTAACATGAGGTAGTGATTCCCCATGTCTTGGTGCATTTCGAAGGCTTCATAGTCCTTAGCTTCCGGTATGGAACGTTTTGTCTGTCATTTCAATCGATATGGATTAAGTGGGATGTCAAATATGAATTTGCTCTGCGAATTTACTATTATAAATCCTCGACTTCCTTGCTTCTTCAGGATGGCCAATGATGTTTCATCGACCGTTGAACAAGTCAATTCAGTGACTTCTTACTCGATTAACTCATTTAACTTTGCGATGTGAGCTTTTGCCAGCACGTGTCTCCCCATGGAGCTCGTCCCATGTTCTGATTGATGGCGAAGAACTTGATGACAAACGATGCATATGATTCCAGGGTTGCTGGTCTCCTCAATTCCGCAGTGCAAATCATATTACCATGGAGACGCATGTGTAGTATTATTCCGAGGAATCGGACGTTTTGTGCCTACATTCATTGCAGCCCACCACACATCGAAGATGATTTGTAATGTAAGTTTGCTCAAATCATGAATAAAGACATGTTCATTTTTGGAAGAGATTATCACCTCTAGCATAGAGGTATTCAAAGATTTTGAATCTGACATGGCCATAGGAATTAGACCGTTTGGTATTGCGACTTGAGAGACAGCCCACAGTAATGTTATAGTTAAGCAGAATGTGGATTCTTAAATATTGACTCTAGAGCTACAAGCAAAGAAATCAGATCTGTGAGACATTGCATACATATTTGTGAAGTTGTATACAAGGACATATTGCAAAGACTGACCGCGTAAAACACAATTTAGGAACAGCACAATGCACTTCATTTCTGTGTAGCTTGTTGAGCCTCCACAGAAATTGTTGACGCTCCGTGGGCCCTCAATTAAAGGAGGCGGACTCGATATCGTCACTAGCATTTTTGCCGATAAAGGCTGCCGGTGGGTTGATTGTGGGTTAGTTGCATTCCATCGCCCTTAGAGTATCCAAGATGCAAGATCAAAAATTGTTGATGCTCCGTTGATGTTGATTTTCGGACATAGTTACGATGTTGTCGCAAGCATATATGCCTAGAATGACGGCCAATTGTACAATTATGGAACAATGTGGTCGCACAGCCCCATTAATTTCGACGATGCAAGGCCTAATATCGTTGACCCTCCAGTGACACTCATTTTCAGGGCAGAGTTAAGATGTCGTCGACAGCATTTTTGTCTAGAAATGAGGCCGACAGTTCGATTATGGACTAATGTCACTGCACAGCCGTTGGATTTTCCAAGATACCAGGCCAAAAGGCATTGACGCTCCGTTGACAATCATTTTTTGGACATATTTGCGATGTTATCGTAACCATTTTTGCCTAGAAAGGCAGCCAGTAGTACAAGTATGGGTTAATATCGCCGTACAGTGTTTGGATTTTCCAAGATGCCATGCCATAAGTTGTTGACACTCTGTTGACGCTCATTTTTACGACATGGTAGCATTGTTATCGCCACCATCATTGCCTAGAAAAGAGGCCGATAGTTTGATTATGAAAAAATGTTGTTGCACAGCCCGTTGATTTTCCAACATGCAAGGCCTAAAATCGTTGACGCTCCGTTGACGCTCATATTTAAGATATAGCAGCGATGTTGTCAGAACGATTTTCGCCTAGAAAGGCGGCCGGTAGTATGATTATGGGTCAATATCGCCGTAAAGGCCATGAATGTTGCAAGATGCAAGGCCAGAAGTCATTGATACTCCATTGACGCACATTTTTAGGACATAGTAGCATTGTGATCGCAATCATTTTTGCCCAGAAAGGTGGCCGATAGTTTGATTATGGATAAATGTGGTTGCAAAGCCTATTGATTTTCCAAGATGCAAAGCCAAAAATCATTGACGCTCTGTTGACGCTCACAATGATCGCATTGAATCAGCTTTCGTACAGTCAATGGCTGAAAGCAACGAATTCTATATGCATTAGTAACATGCAATATTGCCTTTGTAAGTTTTGTATTTCGCATCAAGGATCTTTGGTACCTCTCAATGTCTGATCAACCTCTATTCACGTTATCTGAGTGAGAGATGACATGACCCTAACACATTCCTGCGTTTTCGGCCGGCAATTGACGGCATGTAAATCATTTAACTAGATTTTGGTAAATATACCTCGACTTCCTCACCTTTCCTCATCCAGCTCCTTCTCTTTGAGTTCCATGACGTACGATAAGCAATTTTGAATATCTCAACAATGTGCACCAGGTTTGTGCGGAGAGTTACGCAGTTGGATACGTGGACAAATGCAGCATGACGGACGTCATTCAGGCAGATTCCTTTTGAGCACTGACCACTCTTTCTATCACTCGTATAACATCAGTCACCCAACTTGTGTTAGTATATTTCGTCACAAATATAGCTTTTCCTTGCTCACTTAGCAGTAATCAGCAAACAGAAATCGAATGTGTTGGCCGTCTTAAAGCCTAATTTGGATTCTAGACCTTTCGCTTGGTGTGTTCGACCCTTGCACATGCACAGACGAATTATCATGTCCCACTATTTGGTCACTGAAATCAATAAAAAGCTGACACGAAGCAAAATTGATACACAAATTGCATTTCACAGAGATATGACGTCAAACATACTAATTTGCCTATTTATTCCTCCGCTGACGCAGGAGCCGGCACCATGTCTTCATCCGAATCCGATTTCTTTATGGTGATTAGCTGGGGAGGGAATAAGGACGGGTAAAAGCTTACAGGATCAACAGGCTTCGCAATCAGCGACAGTGGCGAATCGGGCCCTGCGGCGGGCGCAAGTGCGGGTATACCCGTGTGTCACTGCAGCTTCACACAACCTAGCCTCATATGACTACTTCCTAGTCGAGAAGTCCCTTGCGGCATTTGCGATAATCCAGGGACAATATCAAGACACTCCATAAGCTCCCGGAATGTTGTCTGTGTAGGTGCCGCTGTATCATCATCGGTTTGCAGTTGAACGACTGCTGGAACCCATGAATGGAATGTGCTGTACTTCTTGTCGGATTCCCGGAAGTAGTCGGCTGCATCCTCCCATCCCAGTTGTGTCATTTGGTCAAGCTTCATCTGCGTCTGCAGTGATCCCTCCGTGCGCTGCTGCACCATTTTGGCGATTGTGCCCATCCCCCAGCCGGGTTTGTCATCTTCGCTCAGCTGGCCCTGCTCTCTCTGTTTATCGTCCTCATCTTCCCATTCCTCCCCATCATCCGAACTTGCGATATCACTCAGACTATCTCCAATGGCAACCATGATCTCATGAAACATTTTTTCGGGCTCGCTGGTCGTCAATCCCATGCTTTCCGCGGCGTCCGGATCTTCCTGCTCCTGCCTGAATGCTGCGTCTGCGTCTTTAACTCGCTCTTTTGCACCAGCGGTTTCTCTCTCAACATAATCCTCAATCCATTTCTTTTTCTCTTCATTGTGTAGGAAGTGCATTTCCCGTTGTTTCTTGGCCGCAAGCTTCTTTTGGATCGCAAACTGCGCAATGCCCTAAGGGCTTGGACTCTTTCTGCTTCCAAGCTGCTCCTGCCTTCATTTGCTTGATGATGTTGTTGGGTGGACCACTTTGTTGATTTGCCATATTTGCACGCCGGAAGAGGCGAATAGTTCTTTTTTGGAGCATTGAACATTATTGTTTTTGTTGACTTTGTTGTTGGGCGAGATCTTGGATGTTGCAAGATATGGACAATATGGAGGCAAGCTGCGTCTTTTATGTCAAGGTTGGTACGTTTACTCATCTTGAACAAAGCACAATCTCACTTCTGACTGTCAATAAATTAGAAATAGTTAAGCTAACTGTACAACATGACTTGATTGTTAGCGTCAGTTTCATGTATTATCCTGGGGATCATTTGAGACAAACATCAGCAGACGTCCTTTCCCTTGAACACTATTTTATTAATATCAGACAATAATGCAATTTCGGCTGTCGTAAACCGCAATTGATCCCTGTTAACAAACACACAACAATGGACCGACATATTGCACATCCCGGGGAGGTGGGAAACCCCTGCTACTTGCAGCCATAATCAGCAGGATTCATGTGGAGTATAACAATCATGTTGGCTGCTGCTTACTCCATTCTCACATGAAGCTAACTATATAGTCCTCAGGGCTTCCCACGGCTTTTCGTTATCATCTTCCTCTCCTATTCCACACCACCAAATCACGGATACACAACCACCTCAGCCGAGTGAGAGCGGATCTATATCCAGCCGATTGGCGGGCGCTACATCAAATACGGCAATCACTCGCACACAGCAAGAATGCAGACACCAGTTGGTCCACCGTGACACTGCCAATGTAGCCACCAAACATATGACCCAGGATGCACATTTAAAAATTGTCCGTAAGACTGGAAGCAGCCAGAATAACAAGCAGCATGCAGTTGGATGTGGGTATATCCATATCGAGGTAAAGAGCCATCAACTAACAGTATAATGTACAGTGGGTGTCTGTAGAGAGTTACATGACCAATTCATCGCTTGCCATAACGGGAAACCTCCATGGTCGACATACGCATTTGTCCACACATTCTGCGAAATCGAACTTCATCATGTCGTCAGCTGAAAGAGTTCCGCGGATGAATTTGCTGATAAGCATCCCCGTGAGTGGACAAAACAGGCTTTAATCACCATAGAGGAGGCTACGGAAGAATATATGGTAGAGGTAATTGCCGAATCTCAATGTTAGAAGCAGCAACCAATTCCTTGTAGGTTTTCAATATGTCTGCTACTATGGCAAGGCAAGGAAGTCGGGTACAGATGGAACAGTCCGACATGTGCCTGGCCCTGAATATGGCCATACTGGCCGATGAAGGGTTTTCGCGCGCCACAATAGGGGAAACACAATACCTCATCAAGATACCTCGTGCCAAGGTCAGAGAAGAGAACAAGCGGGATGTTCAGTATCCCAGAGATGAAATGGTGAAGGCTGCGATAGACTGATATCCGCCTATGCTCCGTCAAAACCACACGTCCAGATGCCCTCCTTGCCAAAATGGCACTGCAAGCAATCAGCAGACATGCTGGAGACACAAATGAACAGGTGCACCTCCACCCGCCCAACACAGACAATGCCACCTCTTCCCGGCACGCCACCCACACCAACCGGTAACAATTCCGGAGCACAACGTTCCCAAATCGTCAATTTGCTGGCCGGATATGCGTATTCACATACATCTCTTCCCTGTGCTGAATTGTTCAATCTTGATGCATCTGCCCAGGATAGCCAGCACGATACAGATTTTGATCCAGATACGCTGACTAATGAAGGAACATCCACTGCTTGGTACACTATCTGTTGTGTGGTAATGCAGCTAACATCAATTTTGAAGACCAGAGCTGCCTGTTGAGCGAACCCGCAAGTGATGATGAGCATTGATCGAAAGGCACGGGATTTTGGATATTATTATTATATATTTATATGTATTATCAAAGAACAACGTAGTGATTAAAATGGAAGTAAATTAATACGCTAGACAGGCTGCCAAATCAATGTGAATGATGGACTATGCCAAATCAAATGATTGCATATTGTGGATACACCTGTGGCAAAATGAATGTCAACGGAGCGTCAACAATTTTAGGTCATGTAAGTCTGGTAATTGAATATTGATTTGGTCATGGTTATACATAATCGAGGTATTGGCTGCCTTTATAGGCAAACATTATAATGACACGCTCCCTACCTCATCTCGAAAATGAGCGTCAATGGAGCATCAACAATTTTCAGTCATGCGTCCTGGGTAATGGCACCGCCAATTCATTTCATTCAGTCATAAAGGAATTTCTGGACGCGTTTATAGGCAAAACAGATTGGAATACCCTCCCTGCCCCATCCTGAAAATGAGCGTCAACAGAGCGTCAATGATTTTTAGTCCTGTGTCCTGGGTAATCACACTGCCGATAGGTTGTAGTCAGTCATAAAGGAATTTTTGGCCGCCTTTGTAGGCAGAACAGATTGTGATACCCTCCCTGCCCCATCATGAAAATGGGTATCAACAGAGCGTTGACGATGTTTGGTCATGCCTCCTGGGTGATCACACTGCCGATAGGTTGCAGTCAGTTATACAGGAATTTTTGGCCGCCATTATCGGCAAAACAGATCGCAATACCCTCCCTGCCCCATCTCGGAATTGAGCGTCAACAGAGCGTCAAAGAGTTTTGGTCGTGCGTCCTGGGTAATCACCCCACCGAGAGGCTGCAGTCAGTTACAGAGGAATTTTTGGCCACCTTTATAGGCAAAACAGATTACGATACCCTCCCTGCCTAATCATGACAATGAGCGTCAACAGAGTGTCAACGATTATTGGTGGTGTATCTTGGGTAATCTGAAGGGTGATAGGTTGTATATAGTCATAAAGGGAGTATTGGCTGCCTTGATAGGCAAAGAGAAAGTGAAATGCCCCCTGCCCCATCTTGAAAATGAGCATCAACGGAGTGTCAACGATTGTTGACCTTCCATCATGGTTACTCACTGTGCGATGTGGCCGTTATGGTCTATATACATTGTTTTGACTGTATTTATATGTTAAAAGGCTCAAGAATACTTAGTGGTAGCTGTGTAAATGAAATAAGTTCTTATTGTCCTAGAGGATGTGGTGGGAATATCCCGTACATAGCTGCCTATAAAGGCTGCCATATCCTTGTTTATGGATGCTTGTGATCAAGCGCCACTCATATTACCAAAGATGCAAGACCAAAAATTGTTGACGCTCAATTGATGCTCATTTTCAGGATGTGATAGGGCGTGTGAGTCTGTTCGATTTGCTCATGAGGGTGGCCAATACATGGAAAATTTACTGTAACATACCATCGTCAATCTTTGATAATCAACAGTAGCATATCTGAATGCGACCATAAATGTGAAACCTGAAACGCAGAACTGGAGATTGGAACCAATGGGTCTAGCCAAACCCGGCAAAACAGGTGGGTTGATGGGTGCGGGTCAGGTTTGGCCCACCATGAGTCAGCGGGTCGGGCTTTTGGACGGGTCTGGAACCGAACAGACCTGTTTTTGAGGTTCAAACCCGGACTGCTGGCGCGTTGCCTGGAGCCATTGCTAACACTAATCACCACCATCACCACCATCACCATTGCCACCATCACCATCACCACCATAACCATTACCACCATCAGATATTTTACTCTTAGATTATTCCTCTATGAGCTGTACGTAATACACCCCTGCCAACACTCAATGAAGCAAGATCCACCACTACATGCGAAGCCAAATCCACTACTACAAGCAAAGACAGATCCACTGCCAGTTTGGTTCCAGCAAATGCAGATCCACTGTTTCCAGCAAAGCCCAATCCTTTCATACCAGCAAGTCCAAATCCACTGCTACCAGCAAAGCCAGATCTACCAGATCCAATGCTTCTTGCATGCTTACGGCACATCCAGATCTACTGCTACCAGTGATGCCAGTTTCATCCCTACCAGCAAGGTCAGATCCACCCCTGCCTGGTTGCTCCCACCGATGTCAGACCCACTGCATCTTGGCTTCTTCCACTGTGTCCAGATCCACTGCTACCAGCTTGCTCCCAGCAAAGCCTGATCTAAAGATTCTTGCCAGCTCATAACAAGTCCAGATTCTCTGCTACCAGTGAAGCCACTGTATCCACTCCTACCAGCGTGCTTCCAGTGTGTACAGATCCACTGCAACCAGCGAAGCTAGTTTCACCCCTACCAGCGAAGCCAGATCTAATATTACCAGGTTGCTCCCAGTGAAGCCAGATCCAAAGCTTCTTGCCAGCTCATAGCAAGTCCAGATTCTCTGCTACCAGCGAAGCCACATCCACTCCTACCAGCATGCTTCCAGCAAGTCCAGTTCTACTGCTCACAGCAAAGCCAGATCGACCCCTACTAATGAAGCCAGATCCATCTCTATCTGTATTCTCCTAGCAAAGCCAGATCCATAGTATCTTGCCAGCACCTAGCGAACCCAGATCCAGCAAACCTAGATCGCTCCCTACAAGCGAACCCAGATCCACTCATAACTGAATGAACCTAGTGAAGTCTGCTCCCGAGCTTCTCGCCAGCTCCATACAAGTCCAGATTCATTGCTCACAGCAAAGCCAGATTGTCAAAGAGGTGAGTGTGAGCATGTCAGAGCAGTGAGACCAAGTATGTCTGACCTTTAAAAGGGAGTATGTCAGAGTTGTGAGACCAAGCATATCAGATGTGAAAGTGAACATGTCAGAGTTGTAGGAGCAAGATTGTCAGAGTTGTGATCAGAGTGAGCATGACAGAGTGGTTGTACAGTGGCGTGTGATCAAGTAGTCGAGTGTGTGCGGGCGTATCCAAAAGTGTGTCTATTGCATTGTGTAACGAGACATGTCGCATCGACATAAGGTCGATCCATGACTAATGGCGCTAACTACAAAAAAGGCAAGTTACATTATAGTCCTTGGCATAGTGATATCCGTACTCCCAATCAGCTCAACACTCCTCCAGGACGGCAATCACGTCCGTTTTGAACAAAAACCAGTAAACAAAGGAGAAGAGGAGCCAATCAAACATCGTAGATCTCCTCGAAACGAACAAGCCCAATGAAGTTATTTTCCCATGCCTTTCCCGAAGTCATTTCGAATTCCAATTACGACCCCATTTCCGTGACCATTTCCAAGGCCATTTCCATGCATATCAAGGCCATTTCGAAGACCATTTCCAATGCCAATCCCAAGTCCATTTCCGAGTCCAATTCCGATCATTCCCATCGCAGCACACTACTTCAAAAAGGCGGGCTTCCGCGGTGGCAGTGTGAGGCAGTTGGCGAGCATCTCAGCAGTCGGTACGTAGCTCAACTTGATCTCTCCATCTCTAGCCATATCTGCTGCAACATAGTACTTGGTTGCGATGTGTGCAACTGCAGTTCCGCAGTAGATTCTGTTCTTGATGCTCGCGATCAGAGACTGTGAATTGGAGAACACATGAGGGGTAGTCAGGATGCCAAGCTCATTCAAGAGATGCGAGATCTGTGTGTGTCTCATGCTGCCTACTCCAAAGGCATAGCATTCGGCATTGGTCGTGGACTGGGCAGTCGACGAGTGTTTTCTTGATCTCCAGTCAACCGCTTCTCCGAAGGCGATGACCAGTCCACTTGTCAATTTATAGTCATCCGGGCATCCAGCATAGTCCGAATTGACATATCATCCAAGTGCGCTTTCACCTTCTCCTCCGCATGCTCCTCCCAATGCTCCTCCGAAACGCAGTCGCCAGTCCTTCATGCCGTTGAGGTACCGAAACACGCGCTTCAGAGCTACCATATGCTCATTGCTCGGGTCATGATTGAGCCGGCTGAGAACTCCAATGGCATGTGCTATATCAGGCCAAGTGGGGGTCATCGCGTACATACGGTTTCCGATCATCGATTGGTATATGGTTGGATTGGAGGCTTCTTCGTCGGGCTTCTCCTTGTGAAGCTTCATCGCCATTGGCATGGCCACTGGACTGGACTCATCCATTCTGAACTTCGCTAAGATCGTCCAAATGTTGCTGTGCTGATGGACGTCAATTGTGTGATGATCCCGATTGCGTTCGATGTTGATGCTGAGATAGAAGGAGACACTCCCAAGATCATGCATCCAGAAACTCTTCTTCATCTGATGCTTGATCTGCCCAATACAGCCCTCGTTAGTAATGAGGAGGAGATCATCGACTTAAATAACGACCGTGGCAACAACTCTGCCTTGATCCATATCATGGAGCACCACCAGTCCTCTATCAACGCTGGATGCCACGAACCAGATCGAGATCACGAAGTCCTTAAAAGTGCCGTACCAAATATGCCAAGACTGTTTCAGGCCATAAAGAGACTTTCTCAAGCGGAGTACCATCTTCTGCGAAGTATTTGTTAATCTTGGATTGTTATATTGGCTCCCAGTTTGGACCAAACGAAAATATCCCTGGGGCAGGTGCATTGAGATCTCTTCTTCTGAGTCAACTCCCAAGGAAGCCGTGCATACATCAATGTGATGGATCTCGAGATCATACATGGCGGCGATTGCAAGTGGCAGCCTAACATGGCCCAAGCGAGCAGTCGGTGCATACATAGCCTGGCAGTTGATGTCCTCAATTTGGTGATTTCCTCCACAGACTAGCCTGGCCTTGAACCGCTGCACATTGCCTGCTCCATTGCGCTTGATCTTGAATACCCAGTGACTTGGCAAAGCCTTTCTCCCTTCCAGGAGCTCCACAACATCTCCAAAGACTTGATGCTGACCAATTGCATCTAACTCTTCTTTCATCACTGTATCCCATTTCTCGGCAAGCGGAGACTCAGTTGCTGCGCTGTAAGAGGCAGGATCGATCCCATCCTCGTGATCATGAGAGATTGCAGCTGCAGCATAGATACGAATCATATCTCTGAATTCCTCATCTTTGAGAGCCAATTGTGCAGACTGTACCAATGTATTCTTCCCAGCGCGGTTTCAGCGACTACCTTCAGCCGGCGGCTTCCATGCATATCCAAGTGACGTCTCAAGGCCAGCCAATTCTCGTGACTTCTTCTTTGACTTTGGAGGATCCGGAGGTGAATCATCGTCCAATGGTTCCACCGTTTGACCTTTGGAATTTCCATCTCGGGTTGGCGGCTTGTCGATTGACTGTGAGGTTTCAGATTGGTTCGGGGTGGGTGTGGGTGCAACGATGACATCTCTATAGAAGTGCTTGTTCAAGATGGCTTCAGCTGCAGCATTCGGTGCTGTGTACCACTTCCCTTCTCTGAATACCACATCTCTGGAGCGGTGAAGCGTCTTGGCCAATGGGTCGTACACAAAGTACTGTTAAGTCGATATGCTGTACCCAACAAATATGCCACGAGGTACTCTGTAATCCAGCTTCTGTTGTTTCTCTTTCGGAATGTGCACGAAGGCCAAGCATCCGAACACACGGGGATGCTTCAAAGTTGGCTTCCTCCCATGCCAGGCCTCGTACAGAGTCTAGCCAACTACAGATCGCATCGGAGTGCAGTTCTTGAGATAAACCGCCTCTGAGGCTGGAAATGCCCAGTACATCTTCGAAAGTCCGGCATCATCCAGCAGGCATTGTACGCGCTCCATGATCGTGCAGTTGGCCCGTTCGACGACTCCATTAGACTGAGGTGAATAGGGTGTAGTTGTGTCCTTTATTATGCCCTCTGATTTGAGGTATTCTGCGAACTTCTTGGAGGTATACTTACCGCCTCCATCTGTACGAAATCACTTCACTTGCTTTCCCGACTCCTTTTCTCTAAGAGCCTTCCATCCTTTGGATTTTTCCATGGCTTCCAACTTGTACTTCAATATGTACTCATCCATCTGCCGCGTGGCATCGTTGATGAAGAGCAGCATATATCCACTTCCTCCGATGGCTGGTTCTAGTGGACTGTATTTGTCCGAGTGCTCAAGCTGCAAAGGCTCTGTGGCATGGGAAGTCGTGGGAGTGAAGGGCTTTCGACCTAACTTGCACTTCATGCAGCTCTCGCAATCACACTTCCCAGTCATCTTCGGAGTGTTGGCAACGACTTTCTGCAAGATCCCCAAAGCCTATAGACCGACGTGTGCCCAGCAGCGGTGCCATAATATCCGCTTCTCTACATCGTGCTGAGAGGCATGCCCAGTTGTCTGAAGTGCGAGCAGGCAGCTGTCATTGTCCATAGTGGTGTATTCGGTCAATTCCGGAACTCGATCCAGAACTCGATCCAGGACGAATAGCCTATCGACGTGAGGTGCAGTGGCAATCAAATTGCCATGGCGATTGTAGAGGTCAAGACTGTAGTGATTCACCGGTTTGACATTGACGTTCTTCTCCATGATCTGAGACTGTGAGATGAGATGGAATGATCCTGGCAAATGCACCACTTCCTGAAGTATGATCGTTTCCATCATTCCATCTGGTAGTTGACAATCAACCTAACATATCCATATCTGGATGAAAACGATATGACCCAATTCAGTGTTAGCAATTGTTCCGGGCCGTCATTTCGGGTCAGGGTCCACGTCCAAACTGAACCATTGCCTAATTGGTGGTCGGAGTCGTCGATATACCCGAACCTTCAACTCGGTTATGGTTCGATGGTAGCTCCCAACGTGGCTAAATTGGGCGGGTTGACAGCGGGTCGCCTAGCAGGTCGACCGATAGATTCATATAAGGCTCTTGTTTTTGCAGTTTGTTAATTGTATCTTATCAAAATCGCGTTTTCAATGACCAATATGATTTTGCATGTTTTCCAGTTTCCAATATTGATGAATTTGGAATCCGTGTTTTACCTTTGATATATTGTGTTTTTGCCTATCAAGGTGGTCGATAATTCCGTTATGAGCGCGATGATCCGCGTGATGCCTTGATTACCAAATATGTAAGACCTAAAACAGTTTACGCTCCATTGACGCTCGTTTTCAGGATGCCGCAGGGAGCATGTCGCTGTTGTTTTTGTCAGTAAAGGCTGCCAATATCTCATAAATGGATTTCTTCAACCAATCGGAACATGAATTACCCAGGATGCGAAGCTAAAAATCGTTGATGTTCCGTTGACGCTCATTCCCATAATTGGGCGGTGACTGTGTTGCTGTCTCTTTTGCCTGTGAAAGCTGCAGATACGTCAGTTTGGTAGAACGGCGACCAAATTACTGTTCAATTACCATACTTACAAGACCACAAATCGTTGACGCTCCATAGATCCTCATTATAATGAATTGTCCATTCAACATCTGCTGCCATCGATAATGGTTTTCATCATGATTTGAACTTATTGGTTGTCTTTCTGACAGATTGAGACATGGCCCTGTGGCAAAGCTGAGCGCAGTAACATTCTTGCCCTGTTCGCTCTCATACGACCAAAATTTATATATCTTGCCAACAGATTCATTGCGCCTGCTATATATCTGTTTATCAACCGATATTCACAACCTACTGCTCACCATTTGCCCATAATATATCTCTAACTGAAACTCTTTGTCAAGCTACATAAAGAAGCGGGTGAAACATTGATGCATTCTGTCCTACGTGTTCTTCACTCCCATATTCCTCCTCGTTTTGATTGCATTGACCATCACCAACACATTGTCAGCCTGTCTCGTCGACTTCCGTATTGGCCGAATCAATCCAGGAACATTTCGTGCGGCACTCACATGCCATTGCTCAGGGCATTCTGGATTCTCGATGCCATTGTCTTGCTCTATATCAGATTGCACGTCTGCCGCCCAATCGTCTTCGCTGTCATTTGGATTATCCAAGTCGCCATTCCTGTTAAGCCAATTTTCGGTGTCCGAAATACTTTCAGGTGCACTATCCTCATCACTTTCGACTGGATGATGGTCCATTCTTCTGATTCGGTGGACGTTCAATGATTGAGTTCGTCCTCCCGGGAGGTCCTTGGCAGACAAAGCTGGTGGCAAAGGTGATCTTTCTGACAATGTTAATGCAGCCACACCATCATGTTCAAAGAGTGAACGGGGCGCTTTGATGATATCTTCTGGGTCCAAAATGTATCCTACGGCAGTCATTTGCTTGTTTTGAGCACGAGATTCCGTCTGTGTAGCGCGTAGGTTTTGGCTGCCCTGCCGCATCTCCACAAAGTTGTGGACCTTGGCCATTCTGTGCAATTTCCTTTCCTCCGCCTCTTTCTTCATTTCCAAGTCATTTTTTATGTTCGTCATATCCAATGCTGGGTCGTAGTGCCAAAATGCTGTTATTGGCTCAAGCAAACAGCCTTACAACAGCTTTTTCGCAAAGGGTCTCGCCGGTGGGTTTTGACTGCCTCCAGCTGATAACATCTCGCCCAAGGGAGAAACTTGCCTCCACTCCGACACCATGTGGTATGATAGAGAATATGTCGCGCACCACATTGGAGAGATCAGCGTACTTTGAGTGTGTTTCCTCTTGGTGGCGCCACCAGTCGGCTATGTCTGGTATCAAACAAGTACTGCTAATCTCCATTCGGTCGGAGTGGTAATCATTGAGATTTGGATTGATTTGCCCTGAGTTCTTTGGTGCTTCAGGCAGTGGATTCAGATAGAGCCTGGCAGCGGGCAATGATCATGCTGCCCAATCGCTTCATCCGGGTGTCGTTTGAGCCCCATCATTAGGCGTTAAGTATTCTTGATCATCACTGGACAAATCATATGAATCAAGGGATGATTGACCTGATCGTGAAGCCATTGCAGAGGGGACGAGATCACTCATCAGTACACTGTCAGGTTTATTGACCGCCACACGTTGATGTTTGGCACAGTATTGATTCTCCACATATTTGAGAGAGGCCTCTTGATATTGAGTCGTATAGAATGTCTCGTCCTCAGGGTTGATATCAATTCCCTTGTCCCACCTCCAACTCAATCGCAACTTCCGGAAAGGATCGAGGATATGTGCAGAAATGAGATGCATAGCTGTCGATGGAGTCACCTCAGCATAATAATTGGATAGCTTCTGTCGAGCTAACTTCACCGTGAAGAACAAGTCTTCCCTCCATTGAGTCTTCTTTTTAGCCAAAGCTCACATAATGCCATCCATAGAATCGAACATGTCATTGTACACGGTGATAACGTAATGAAATGTGACTGAATGCCTCCTCGACATCCACAGGGTCCAATATGGGAATGGCCTCAAACCGTCCATGACGTACTTGACCATGGTCCATTCATCCAGTGTTGCGAAGAGTAGCCGGTATTCACTGTATTTAGGATTCTGGAGCCACTTGATGGTGAATTCTTGTAATTGGTAGGCTCGCTCAAGCAACTCCAGTGTTGAGTTGCAACGTGTCTTCACATCCATAATTGGTATTACTGTGATGTGGACTTTGGCTTTTTGACATTAAATAAACTCGTTTCGACAACCAGGTGTCAGTGTAATGAATCCTGCGAGCAATCTCTGCTATATGAAGGTCAGTTTCAGGATGTTCAAAATATCTTGAAAAACGTACCTACTCAATTATCTTTGCTAAACCTGGTCTCATGGCCGAGACCTTATTGATTCTAGCATTGCCCCCATTTTGAAGTCTTTGACTCTTCCCAATGTTGATGCTTTCATTCTGTCCAAATTGCTGATCGCACTCATGGGCTTTCCAAGGTTTGTTGCAGCCTTTTACACCGAGACTGCTCATGAATGCACCTACAACCCGCTCTATGACATCCGCCATGCATGGTATGTGGTATCTCAATGCAGGCCACTCAATTCTGGAGGCCTCAAGTGTTGATTGCAGCTCACGTGTCATCAAGTAATTTGAGAAAGCATTATCAGTCTTAATTCCAAGCAAACAGCTTTCGGTAACCTCAATACGATCAAGCATGTCCTTCCAATGCATGGCTAGCCTTGCTCCAATATGTTGGCCTTTGACCTATCATTCTTAATTAGCTTTCAAAACCGGAAATGAACAGGCGATCAACCTCATCGAAAGCAAGTTGTACTTCAGCCAATGCCCAATTCTGATCCATATAGTAAGCAATGACTGACCTTATGGCAAGTTTGTTAGTTGATGTCCATCCGTCGAAAGCTGAACTATCTTGATTTTGTGACGGCAATTGCGTCTTAATTGCATTCACGGTCAGTGCATATTCCCTCCGGCAAATGTTGCCCGAAGCCATGCCCGACTGCAGCACTAGGTCACTCTGTAATGCATTATATGACCATCATAGCTCGAGATATGATATAGCATTCCAGGGAATATGAGCGGAAACACATCCTAATATGGGGTAGCGATTCCACCTGACTTGGTTAAATTCGGAAGTTTCAAAGTCGGTAACTGCCAGTGTGGAACGTTTCGTCTGTCATTTCGGTCAATATGGATTAACCTGGGAGTCAAATATGAATTTCCTCTGCGAACTTACTATTGTAATTCCTCGACTTCCTTGCCTCTTAAGGATGGCCAAAGCTGTTTCGTTGACCGTCGAACGAGTCAATTCAGTAACATCTGACTCTGTTAACTGGTTCAACTTTGTGATGTGAGCTTTTGCCAGCAAATGTTGCCCCATTAAGCTAGTCCCATGTTCTGATGGATGGCAAAGAACTTCATGAAAAACGATACACATGATTCCAGGGCTGCCGGTCTCCTCAATTCCGCAGGGCAAATAAAATCGCCATGAAGATGCATGTCTAGAATTATTCCAAGCAATAGGATGTTTCGAGCCTACATTCATTGAAGCCCACCAAGCATCGAGGATGATTAGTAAAGTAAGGTCGCTCAAATCAGGGATAAAGATATATTCATTTTTGGAAGAGATTATAACCTCCAGCAATGAGGTATTTAAAGATTTTGGATCTGCCAGGGTGGAAGAGATTAGAAAGCTTGGTGATCCAACTCGAGAGACTGTCTAAAGTTACATGATAGCAAAGCAGCATGTGGGTTCTGAAATATTGACTCAAGAGCTACAAGCAAAAAAATCAGATCTGTGAGACATTGCATGCCTATTTGTGAAGTTGTATACAAGGACATATTGAAAAGACTGGCCGTGTAAAACTCAATTTAGGAACACCGCAATGCACTTCATTGAGGTGTAGCTTGCTGAGCCTCCACAAAAATTGTTGATGCGCCATGGGCCTTCAATTGGAGGAGGCCGACGCGATATCGTCACTAGCATTTTTGCCAATAAAGGCCGCCAATAGGTTGAATGTGGTTTAGCTACGTTCCATTGCCCTTAGATTATCCAAGATGCAAGATCACAAATCGTCGACGCTCTGTTGACACTCATTTTAGGACATTGATACAATGTTGTCACAAGCGTTTTTGCTTAGAATGGTAGCCGATTGTTCGATTATGGATCCATGGGGTCGCACAGCCCTATGATTGTTGAAGAGGCAAGGCCTAAAGTTGTTGATGCACCGTTGACGCTCATTTTTAAGTCATAGTCACGAAGTCATCGAAACCATTTTTGCCTGGAATGGGGGCCGATTGTTCGATTATGGATCAATGTCGTCGCTCAGCCCCTTGATTATCCAAGATGGAAGGCCTACAATTATTGACGCTGCATTGACACTCCTATTTAGAACATCGCAGGGATGTTGTCGCAACCACTTGTGCCTAGAAAGGCGGCTGATAGTTCGATTATTGGTTAATGTCGCCCCACAACCCTTGGATTGTCCAAGATGCAAGGTCAGAAGTCGTTGACGCTTCATTGATGCTCATTTTTAGGACATAATAGCATTGTTGTTGCAACTATTTTTGTGTAGAAAGGCGGTGTAACGGCGACACGTGACTGTGGCCGGGTAATGGCCATTCTATATAGTTGGCTCGCCACGGGACTTAGATCTCTAGCGATCATCTTACCTATCCACCTATTTACAATCACTCGAGTCCAAGTTTGCAACCGTATACCATAATTACTATACGTATGCCAATATGGCCGAAAGCTGGCATATGTGCCCTTACACTATTATCGCTTTTCCAGTAAACGAATACGTTTCGCTGACGGCATTTACGAGTTTACCCCTTCACCGACACGCCACATCATACTGTCTACAATTGGGATTACAGCCTCAGCAATGACATATCGAAGCATGATTACTGCAAGAAACGATATCGATCGTCTCATCCTTCAATTGAGCACCCTGATGGCAGCGGTGAAGAGTTAAGAGACCAATTGGCGCACGAGATGTGTCGCCACAATGATGACAATCATCACGACTACAGGCCGCAACTATTCGATCTAGCTAATGAGCGAATCCAAATACGATCAAGATATAGAGTTGAACATCATTCTTACGAGCCAATTGAGTGCGATCAGCAGCCAGAGAAGCTAGAATGGACGAGACGCGTCGCCACAATGACGACGATAATCACGAGTACAGGATTCGACCCTACCAACAAGAGAAATCGAATACCATTCCCACAAGTCAATGGAGTGCGATCATCAGTCGGAGGACCTACAATCAATGACGCGATCTTACCCCTGAATTGGCAATACCGAGAACCAAAGGCAAAGTCGACAGACGATTGCGAGTCAGCCCATCGTGTATACCTACAGCTCTAGCAACCTCGAAGAAGCCCGGAGGACAGCAAAAACAACAAAGGCTATTGGGAGGGTATCAGAATGGCGGCGATAAGAAATGCAACTTCTGACCATTCATCTCCGAACTTGCGGAAAGCACTTCCACCAATTCCACTAATTCCAACAATCCCGATCCCGGGAATTCACAATCCGTCAAGTCCAATAAGCCCAGTGGAGGCAGCCGCGCCAACTATAATGAGCGCCGTGGCTCTCAAAGGAAGTCTGCGAAAGCCGAAAGGCGAACTGGCTATGCACTCGCTGTGGCAGCGGAGACCACAAAACCTTATATGCAACCTTGGATGAGATACAACCTCACTGAATCGCCTTAAAATCAAGTGTCATTCTGGAAGGTCGGGCTCTGATGTGAAGCCAATATCTATGTGGCACATGGAGACCTGATTCGGCGCATATCATCCATGAAGTCCTTGTATGAAATATACATGGCAACATGCAGCGAGTCAAAGTACCAATCGACTGCGGTGCAATGAGCATCTATATATCACCGAGCCTACTTAGGAAACTCGAGCTGCCATACGAACCAGCATTCACCTCCACCCTGGCCCGGTGATGATATATGTAGAGAGTCGAATGGCCAGACTCTTGGTTCAGTATTTTGAATACCTTAAACCGGTTGACAAATCAGAGGTTTTAGTTAGTCGTCCCAATGACGGTATACGACCTAGTCTTGGGCTTGCCATGGCAAGAAACCCGGAAATCGACTGGAGCACAGGTCGATTGACAGCCCTGCGAGCGCCAAATGGACCGCAACGGGCAAAGATTCCAGAAGCAGATCACACAAGTCTGCCGGAACGCGGTGAGGTAACCAAAATGGTGCCCTTACCCCGGGTATACAACTACTCGGGGCTGCCGCATTCGATCATCTCTGAGCTAGTGAGGCAGTGGTTGAGGCATTTGTCATATGACTTGGCGAATGTCAAGGGTTGCTGGGAGCATGACTGGAAGGCATCACCGAAAGTGAGAGAAACCCTACGATGCTGAATGCGCGAGCAGGAGCAGCGGCGGTAGTTGCGGCAGAAGAGTGACATAGTGACGGTGCTTCAATGACTGCTACCGGCTCGCCGAGACACGAAGGGAGAAACTGGTCCACGGGGCTTGGTCCTATTGTGACGAACGGTCTGATCCAGCTATCCCGGGACCCCTACCCATCTCCACTCTGCCAAAGTACGCTACAATGCAGACAAGGCTCACGAGAATAGGAACAGACATAGTTAATGTGGAGATGGTAACAGATGAAAGGGGTCGCATCCCAGCACAATATCAAGATTTCACAATATAAAGATCTCACAATATCAAGATTTGTCGTATCCTCGTGAGATACAAGGACTATGTGGACATATGCAGCAAGATATGCCACCTATCGCACCGCACCTATCACGGCATGCAAAGCGAATTCGTCAGGAAGAGCGATTCTGGCTCGAGGAGCGTAGGAAGAGCGTGAGAGGAAATGACAGGGTAACCCCGCTGTGAGGAACCACACAAATTGCGTGGATCTACGAAATCTCGGAAAGAGCGAACGAAGGACGGCGGACTGCGGCTGTGTGTGAACTACCGAGCTCACAATAAAGCTGCGGCGAAGAACCGATATCCTCTCACACTGATCTCGGAGATGCTCGACAGGACCTCAGGAATGCCTATCACCTCATCCAAATCAATGAACGAGACGAGTACAAAACTGAGCTACAATACCAAATAGAGCAGATTAGTCATCGGCAGAGCAACGACCTTTAAAGAGAGGGATGACCCTACCGAAACCAAAATCCTCATATACAACGACCCTACTGGAGGTGCCGGAATGACGTACCAGAATGCACTTACCGACAGAAAAGCCCAACGGCAATCACTGCACCCAGAAAGCGGGGATAAGCGTACCTAGAGAATTCACGGCCAAACCCCAAAGTCAGAGACAACGAGAACAGACCAAGCGAAGTCCGAAAAGGCGAAAAGCAAGTCGAAATACGAACCTAGTCAAAGCACGAAACAAGTCGAAACACCAAGCAGGTCAATAACCAAGTGAGTCAACAGCAAGGCCAAAGCGAGTGGGAAAATGAGACGAGAGCAAGTCCAAAAATGAGACAAAGCAAGTGGAAAAATGAGACAGAGCAAGTCGACCAAGACCAGCCAAAAGTCAAGCGAAGTCGAAGACCTCTGAAGTCCAGAGACGAAGGCTGCCGAAAGACACGTCGGTCAACAAAGATCACCCAAAGTCTACCGAAGTTCATAAGTCTTCCGAACCACGACGGTAATTAACAACCAATATGAGTCTAAGTCGTCGACGGAGCAACGAACTTCAAAAGGGGGGATGACCATGTCAAAAATGCGCCCTACCGATAAGCCGAAGGCCCACCGGGAGGCGGTCAACTGAGACAGACTGAGAATTCATCTGAGAAGTCTACTGAGAAGTGGACCAGTCAAGTCCTACCGACAGGCCAAAAGCCCACCGGGATGAAGTCAACTGAGAAGTCGACCGGCAAAGTCTAACAAGACGAGTCAATGCCACTACCGGCTGCAAGATATACTCCACAGAGCATGCGGAAGCACTGCACAGAGCTCAGACAGCGCTAGCGCGCTTGAACTTAGAAAGTATAACCATTTTGGAGAAACTTACGTGTTAGATATCGACGAATGAGATCCGATTGACATATATGATTGACGGCTACGACCGATGCCGGCAGCAGAAGCTGCCATCGATGCCAAGTCACGAGCGCAAGCTCTACTACCCTGACAATGTCAACAAAGACCTACGCCAAGGTACGAGCTACGGGAATGACGGTCGTTGGAGCATGGGTTCAGTTTGGAAGTCGAGATATGGAGATGGGATCACTTTTAGATGTTTTCTTGTTTCTCTCTTCTCTTCTTCTCTTCTTTGGATCACGGCCTGGTACAAATGGCATCGGCACGGGTTTTCACCACCAGTCAATGGATGTGGAGTTTCCCTGTGCGCCGGATCCACCAAAAGATCGCCATTGAGCTGTACCAATCGGTAGCGGGACTTATGATTCTGTACGAGTACATATGCGGCAGGAATGTACAATGCTTTCTTCCCTTTCCTTTCCTTTTCTCTTGTACGGTTTATGCAGCCCGGGAGGTCTGCACCTGAAGAGGGGGATAATGTAACGGCAACACGTGACTGTGGCCGGGTAATGGCCATTCTATATAGTCGGCTCGCCACGAGACTTAGATCTCTACTGATGATCTTACCTATACACCTATTTACGATCACTCGAGTCCACGTTTGCAACCGTATACCATAATCACCATACGTATGCCTATATGGCCGAACGCTGGCGTATGTGCCCTTACAGGCGGCTGATAGTTTGATCATGGGTTAATGTCGCCTCACAGCCCTTTGGATTTTCCAAGATGCAAGGCCCAAAATTATTGACACTCCGTTGATGCTCATTTTTAGGATGGGGCAACAAGCGTGTCATTTGCCTTGTTCGCTATAACACAGACCAATACATTCACTTTGGAAGGATGTGACAACGCAGCCTTTTGATTGCCGAATGTGTAAGACTAAACATCATTGACGCTCTGTTGACGGTCACATGAATCACATCGAAACAGCCTTCGTACACTCAATACATGTAAGCAATGAATTTTATCCTCATTATTGGCATCCAATATTGCATTTGTAAGTATTATCATTTGCATCCAGGATCTTTGTTACCTCTCAATTTCTGTTCAGCCTCTCTCCACGTGATCTGAGTGAGAGATGACGTGGCCCTATCACATACCTGGGCTTTCGGCCGGCAATTGACGCCAGGTAGATCATTTTACTAGTTTTTGGTTAATATAGCTCAACGTTCTCACATTTTCTCATCCAGCTCCTTCTCCTCGATTTCCATGACACATCTTAAGTAATTTTGAATATCTCAACCATGTGCACCAGGTCCGTGCAGAAAGTTACGCAGTTGGATGCATGGATAAATACAGCATGACAGTCGTCATTCAGACAGATTCGTATTGAGTACTGACCGCGCTTTCTATGACTCGTATAACATCACTCACTTAAGTTTTCTTACTATATTTTGTCACTAATATAGCTTTAGCTTTCTCACAAAACTGTAATCCACAAACAGAAATCTAACGTGTTGGACATCTTACGGCCTGCTTTGGATTCAAGAACTTTCTCATGGTGCGTTTGACCTTTGCATTTGCACAGACAAATTATCATGTCTCACAATTTATTCACTGAAATCAAGAAAAAGCTGACACATAGCAAAATTGATACACAAATTGCTTTTCACAGAGATATGATGCCAAAAATACCTATTTGCGTCTCTATTTCTGCGCTGACACAGGAGCCGGCACGATGTCGTCGTGTGAATCCAATTTTTATATGGTGAGTAGCTGGGGAGGCTATATGCAGGGGTGAAAGCTTACAAGTTCAACAGGCTTCGGATTCTGAATAAGTGATCAATCCGGCTTCATTGCGGGTGCAAAACCGGGGTTTCTGAGAACCAAAGCTCATATGACCACTTTGTGGTCGAGAATTCCCTTGCGGCATTGGTCATATTCCGTGGACAATGTCAAGACACTCTATCAGCTCTCCAACTGTTGTCGGTGCAGGAGCCGATGCATCATCATCCGTTTGCAGTTTAACGACTGTTGGGACCCTCAATTAGGATGTGCCATATATCTTATATCTTTCACGGAAGTACTCAGCTGCATCCTCCCATCCTGGTTGTGTCAATTCGTCAAACTTTATTTGCCTCTGCCGGAACCTCTCCATGCGCTGGTGTACAGTTTGGTAATTGTGCCTATCACCCAGCCAGTTTCGTCATCTTCACTCAGCTGGCCCTGCTCTGACTCTTCATCATCCTCATCTTCCTCATCCTCCCCATCGTCGGAACTTGCAAGCTCACTCAGACTGTCTCCGATAGCAACCAGCATCTGCTGAAATGACTTTTCGGACTCTGTGTTGGTTAATCCGGCGTGTTCAGCATTTTTCGTATCTTCCGGCTCTTGCTGAACCACTGCCTCTGTGTCTTGAACCCGCTTTCTTGCACCAGCGGTTTCCCTCTCAACAGAATTCTCAATTCATTTCTCTTTCTCTTCATTGCTTAAGAAGTGCATTTCTCATGGTTTCTTGGCCACAAGCTTCTTTTTGGATCGCAAGCTGCGCAATGCCCCAAGGGCTCAGACTCATTCTGCTTCAAAGCCGCTTTTGCCTTCATTCGCTTGATGATGTTGTTGGGTGGACCGGTTTGTCAATTTGCCATATTTGCCCACCAGAAATGGCGAAAATTACTTTTTCCGAGCATTGACCATTGTATTTTGCGTTGACTTTGTTGTTGGGCGAGATGTTGGATGTTGCAGGAAATGGACATTATGGAGGCAAGCTGCGTCTTTCATGTCAAGGTTGGTATGTTTACTCATCTTGAACAGAGCAAAATCACCCGTTTGACTGTCAATAAATTGAGAATAGTTGACTAACCGTACAACCTGACTTGATTGTTAGCGTCTGTTTCATGTAATATCCTGGGGATAATTTGAGACAAACATCACTGGACATCCTTTCCCTCCAATAATATCCGGTTTGTATCTGACACTCATGTGATTGCGGCTGTTGTACACCCCAATTCATTCCGGTTAACAAACAAACAACATTGGACGGACTTATTGCACATTCCAGGGCGGTGGGAAACCCCTGCAACTTGCAGCCATACTCAGCAGCATTCATCCTGAGTATAAATAACATGTTGGCTGCTACTTATTCCATTCTCACATGAGGCTAACTATATAGTCCTCAGGACTTCCCACTTCTTTTCGTTATCATCTTCCTCTCATATTCCACACCAGCAAATCATGGATACACAACCACCTCAGCCAGGTGAGAGCGGATCTAAATCAAGCCGATTGGCGTGCGCTACATCCAATGCGTCACTCATTGGCACACAGCAAAAACGCAGACACCAGTTGGTCCACCTTGACGCAACCAATGCAGCCACCAAACATATGACCCAGAATGCGCATTTAAAAATCATCCGTAAGGCTGGAAGCAGCAAGAATGAAAAGCAGCATTCAGTTGGATGTGAGTATATCCATATGGAGGTAAACAGCCGTCAATTAACCGTGTAATGTACAGCGGGTGTCCGTAGAGAGCTACCTGGCCAATTTATCGCTGCCGATAACAGGAACCTTCATGATCGACAACCGCATTTTTCTGCAAAGTAGACGAAATCGAACTTCATGATGTTGTCAGCTCTGGGATTTGTGTGGATGAATTTCGTGATAAGCATCCCAGTGAGTGGACAAAACAGGCTTTAATCACCTTAGAGGAGGCTACGGAAACGTATATGGTACAGGCAATAGCCGAATCTCATTGTTAGAAGTAGCAACTAATTTTTTGTAGGTTTTCAACATGTCTGCTACTATGGCATAGCAAGGAGGTCGGGTACAGCTGGAACAGTCCGATATGCGCCTGGCCTTGAATATGGCCAAAATGGCCAATGAAGGGTTTTTGTGCGCCGCAATAGAGGAAATGCAATATCTGATCAAGACACCTTGCGCCGAGGTCCGAGAAGAGAACAAGCGGGGTGTTGAGTTGCCTGGGCATAGAGAGGTGAAGGCTGCGATAGATAGACACCCGGCTATGTTTCTTCAATACCACACGGCCAGATGCCTTCTTTGGCAAAATGGCACTGCAATGAATCCGCAGACATGCTGGAGATGCAAAGGAATAGGTGCACCTCTACCTGACCGATGCTGACAGCCGACTACAGAGCAGATGGCACCTCTACCCGGAACGCCACCCACCCAAACCAGTAACAATTCTTCAGCTGAAGCTTCCCAAATCGTCAATTCGCCGGCCGGATATGCATATTTACATACATATCTCCCCTCTGCTGGATTTTTTGTGCATGATGCATCTGCCCAGGATAGCCAGCAAGATACAGAATTTGATCCAGACATGCTGACTGATGAACAAACATCCACTGGTTAGTATACTATCTGCTGTGTGGTAATGCAGCTAACATCCATTTTGAAGACCAGAGCAGCCTATTGAGCGAACCTGCAAGTGATGACGAGCATTGATTGAATGGCACCGGATTTTGAAGATTATTACTATATATTTACATGCATTAATAAAGACCAATGTAGTCATCAAAAAGAAAGTAAATGAAAACGCTAGAAGGGCTGCCAAAACAATGTGAATGATGAACCATGCCAAATCAAATGATTGCATATTGTGGATACACCAGTGGCAGAATGAGCATCAACGGAGCATCAACAATTTTAGCTCATGTATGTCTGGTAAATGAGAATTGATTCAGCTGTGGTTTTACACAATTGAAGTATTGTCCATCTTTATTGGCAAACATTATAATGACACGCTACCTACCTCATCTTGAATATGAACGTCAACGCAGTGTCAACGATGTTTGGTTATGCGTCCATGGTAATGTGAACACCGATAGGTTGCAGATAGTCATGAGGGAATTCTTGGGCTCCTCAATAGGGAAATCAGATTGCGACGACCTCCCAGCCCCATCTTGAAAATGCGTATCAATGGAGCGTCAACAATTGTTGGTCGTGTTTCTTGGGTAATCTGGGGGGCGACAGGTTGCAAATTGTCATAAACGGAGTATTGGCTGCCATTATAAGCATAACAAAAAGTGAAACGCTCCCTGCCCCATCTTGAAAATGAGAGTCAACAGAGTGTCAATGATTGTTGGCCTTCCATCATGGTTAATCACAGCGCAATGTGGCTGTTATGGTCTATATACATTGTTTTGACTATTTTTATATGCTAAAAGGCTCAAGAATACTTAGTGGTAGGTCTGTAAATGAAATATGTTGTTACTGTCCCAGAGGATGTGGCGGGAATATCCCGTACATATCTGTCTATAAAGGCTGCCATATCCTTGTATATGGATCCTTGTGATCAAGCACCACTCATATTACCGAAGATGCAAGACCAAAAATCATGAACCCACCATTGACACCCATTTTCTCGATGTAGTAGGGTGCGTGAGTCATTTTGTTCAGCTCATTAAGGCGGCCTATACATCAAAAATACACTGTGACGTACCAATATCAATATTGTACGATTCACAGTAAGATATCTGAATGCGACCATAAATTTGACACCCGAAACACAGACCCGGACATTGGATCTGACAGGTCTAGCCAGAGCAGGTGAAACCCGCTGATTGACGGGTAGAGGTCTAGGTTTGGCCTGTCAAGAGTACGCGGGTCGGATTGTTGGGCGGGTCTGGAACCGAACAGACCCATTTTTGCGGTCCAAACACGGACCACTGGCTGGTCACCCGGCCCCGTTGCTAACACTAGCTCTGCATGTATTTTGCCATCCATTGGTACTGGATAGTAGGTTGAAAACATTTGCAGAGTGAATATCATACCAGCCTTGAAGGGCAAGATACAACCGTATCTCCTCCATATAGTCAGGACTGGTACACCAGTCATTATGCTTGAACATCTGTCAAATGTATTTGACTTTGTTCATACATTGATGCCTTTCTCACATTGCCGATATGTAGCCATTCAGAATTACCAGTGGTGAAACTGTTGCCAGAACCCATTCACCAAATTGACTCTGATATATGGCTCACAAGTTGTTTCTTTGGAGAGCAGAAATGTATCACACACTGTTCAATGGTTTTCCAGAGCTTCTGAATGCTGATTGCCTCCCACCAAGATTCAAACTTGATCAAGCAGATGGACAATTCCGTCTTGAACCACATCAGCTCATTCGAAGTGATACAACAAATCTAACTCTCCAGATGATTCACAACGCGGTCCGTATTAGCCATACTCCACGTGGTGCCCTTAGTGTCAGCATTAGATCGACAGACCTGAAATTCCACCAACATGTCCGGGGTCATGTTTGCCGCCCAGTACACCTCTTCACCTGCAGCAGTCTTCATTTGAGCAAGTTTCTTGGTGAATGTGCTTCTGGGACTGGTTGCCTTAGTCCCAACTGCCTGCATTAGTTGACACTCAGGATGTTCGAATACTTTTTCAAAAAGCTTTCATTTAACTGGTGTCACTTGATGGATTTCGAGTTGCAATTACTCGTTTGCCTTTTGTCAATCAGCATCTGACCATTTGGTTGCCACTTGTCAGGCTCAATTCAGGTGTACCTGAAATTGCCTTGGTTTTGTTGTTGTAACCTTTTCAGCCCCGTACACCTGAACTGCCATTGCAGCACAGATTTTATGTATTATTTGTACTCCTAACTCATAGGATTCTCTTGCCAACTGTTCATCGACTTTGGCCTTCGCAGACTTCGACATTTTCTGTTCTTGAACAGCACTCTTCTTCTTGTAAAATTGCTTCAGTGCATCATCTAGTGCTGTGAGGGATAGATCAGAGTGATTTGGCTGGCTAACAAGAAGAGCGAGTTCACATAAGTCCTGCACTGCTCCCATTACCATTTCATTGGGGGCTGTTTCCACCGGAGTTTTCCCATCATCCTTGGAGCAGTCAAGAATTGCTGTGCAATTTACTGCCAGTGTTCTGATTGTGCCCTGAATCTCTGTTCCCTGCAAGGAGCCGCTTTCCACACAATCGAATGGTTTAGAGAAGCGCTTGAGGCCTCGATATTGTGGCACCAATGTGAATTGATTGTCAAATTGATTCTTGACATTTCTTCCTTTCAGGTATTTGAGCAGCCAGTGCAATAAGTCTTTAACTGAACCCAGGAGCGGCTGATGGAATTCATCAGGCTGCCAAAGCCAATAGCCATTCCTGAGAGGGTATTGCCAGAAGTGGTTGCGGATTGGTTGGACTTCAAGAGTGTGCAGAGCATCAATATTAATCTCATCCAGAAGCTCCAGGTAAACATGCTGATTTCTTGAGTTATTGAGTTGGCGAAAAGTTGAATGCCCCATGAGTGCACCCATAGGAATTTCACATATTGGGCATGAGCCATATGAAACTTGAGCAACCATCACTTGTTGTGGATAATCACCAACGCAGACAGCCAACAGAGGGTAACATTGTCTCTGGAATCCATCTGCACAATTCCATTTCAAGCCGGGACCAGGTATGTCAAGATTCCTGAGTGGGGACAGCACAGATTCAACCACATTATGCCATGTCTTATCAGTTTTTTTGGCACCTTTCGAGGGACAGGGGATTAGCCCAATGAGGATCCAAGTACATTTTTAAGGGGTACAGTGGATATCTTTTCGTATAATACCAATGTTGAGATACCGCAGCCAGGAATGCTGATCACCCAAAAAATTGGTCAAGTGAGGCCTGGTGGATGTACAAATGACTGGCACAATCATTGCTGTAGCAGGAAGTTGATCTTGCATATTACACCACCAATCACCTGGATTCAGCTTACTATATATTCAGCGACTTTCAAAGTTAGTGAGGCGCACTGGTTCAAAATCCAGGTGCACCTGAAATTGGAGATGTGCCAAAAGGAACAGTACACATTTGAAATTATCCCTGTTGTATAATGTTCCGAAGATATGCAAATCATCTTCAATCCAACAATCATCGCGGAGGCCGAAATTGACTTCAGAGAGGAGCTTTCGCAGGGTATCTGCCAATTGGAATCGTTCGATTTTGAAGTTGTCAGGTCCATGCCTCAGATGTTGATCTACCCACATGTTTGTGTGCTCCCTAAATGATTGACCCTGTTGAATGTTGTGTGTGGACCGAAATGGATGGCATGGATTTCATTGTTCTCAGTACTTGCGATGCTTGTTATATAATCCAGTTGCTTTGCCATACGCTTTCCCCCCCACATTTTCCACTCTAACTACCTCTCTATGAGCCTTTGTCTTGGTTGTATCAGGGGTACATATCAGATCAGGCTTCTGGGAGTCTAAAGTTTCTTTGTCTGCCAGGAGTATCTTCTCATGGTGGTGCACCAGGTACATTGTCTATAGGTAGATCATTAGTTGACTAGCTAATTGAGGGCCATTCAAGTGTACCGACTGAAGTCGAACCTTGATGGCTTGGTTCGATCCCAGTCTGCAGGTGGTAAAATCCCGTCAGGTAATCACTCTTCATTCAGTGATATTGGGTGATATTGTTGATAGTGAGCCTCAAGTGGGTTCTCGTCAAATAATTTCTTTTTGCAGATAAAGTACTTAATGTGTTTCCAGCGAGTGGTGACCATATCATAGACATGGTCAGTGAACATGTATTTGGATGAATCCTGATGATTTGTCAAGGGGTGATTTAGAGCCTCAGGAATATTGGTTTGAAAGCTAGCTAACTCAGGTTAGTGTATCACATTCACAGCTGCATTGCACCCCACCACATGCAGGGAAGGGGGAAAATAACATCCACCTTACAATCAGTTTTCTTCATAAACCAGAATATATATATCATATCCCAGACAATGATCATGCACATCTTCTGCTGAAAATTGTTAGCCGAGAAGAGATGGTTTCTTTTGTCATCACTTCACCCTAGTTTAGATTCATGTTCATCAAGTACTGCTGCAATCACCACAATGGGCCTTATACTATGTCATTGCAGCATTGTGAGTTATACCTACACTTGAGCCTCCAGAGCAGCTGATAATGAAGGTAGATCTTTTCAATTGAATGAGTAGGTGAGTTCGGAGCTGGTGTATGCCCATGCAATGATGATCGAGAACTGATAGACTGGTACGATGTTTGCTTCAGTAATGATCCTTGACTGGAGTGTGAATCCTGAGGAGAACAATGATGTTTAGGCAAGGAGCTCAATAGGAAGCAATTACTGTTGCTGCTGGACTCACAGGTCTCCAAATGAATGTGGTTGCAAAATTGTACACACACAATTTATGTGTAATATCCCTAGTCGTGCTAACCTTCATACTGGATATAGTTTTTGTTGGATTCCTGGAGATATCATATCGTACCCCATCTATGACTGTTAAAGTCATGGAACCTGTACAAAGGTGCGCATCCATTCAATATCATAGTATAGAAACTCGAGCATATAACAAAGAAAGGCAGGATGTATGTGATTAAGGTTTCTTTTTCTCTGCCAGGTTTCATGGATCAAAGATGTAGTGGAACACCACAGTTTGTGACAATGGAATGGGATATCAGATACCCTTCATTCGGCTAAAGGTCACTGCTACCTGCAAGATACTCAGCCATACTCAGAATTATTCTACATCACATCTCGTATCTATAGTTAATTTTAGTGTTGGCAATGGTTCCAACCTGCTAGAACGGTTCCGGGTTACGGTTGAAACCGGAACAGAACCGTTGCACTGGGTTTTACCACTCCAAACACCCAGCCAGTTGCAATTGGGCCGGCTTTACCATCAAAAACCTGGCATTTCAATCTCAGAACTTTGAATCCAATTATGTATCACAGTTCGGATCGCATCGTAACATGATCGATACGTAGATTGTGCAGTTTGATCTGCTCTTCCACCTCCCGCTTTCGGATTGCCGATCCGACCAATATTCGTTGAGTCACTGTCGAAAACCGGCGAATATCACATAAAATCTGGCATTATTTCACAGCAATTCAACGAATATTGGTCGAATCGCAAATCTGAAAGCGGGAGGTGAAAGAGCAGGCAACACTGCACAATATACATATTGATCATGTCATGATACAATCAGAACCCAAAAACTTATTTGCAGCCAAAGTTCAGCCAAGGTGTAGGAACCGTGAAATGGAACCGCACTCCGGTTCCAACCCGGCCAAAGACCTGGGGGATTATGTCCGGTTCGGGTCCCTTGGTGGTTCCTGAGCCAGACCGGGGCCTTGGGTTTGTTTGCAACCTGGAACCGTTGCAACACTAGTCAGTTTACCACCATCTTGTTGTTCACAGAGCCTGTGGAGGAATGGATTTCCACCAAAGATAGCGAACATGACACCACTGGGTGGCCTATTTGGCTCACAACAATGGCCTGATGACAATTTATAATCATCAGATAATTAGTCATGAACTGCCACTGGCAAAGACTGTCGATTTGGAAAACACATCAAACAATGTCATCCGCCATGTGGGTATGCTTATCCTCCTTCACAGCAGGCATTACCAGGCGCTCCACAGTTTTATCACCATTCTCCATTCAACATGATACCTAGTGCGCAACAAAGCACCAGTGCAAGACAAGGATTTCGAAATTATGGGCCACAGTGGGAAGGATATGACCACCACCAAGGTGGTTATGATGGGCCTCAAATGATCCCCCCTCAGCAGTGTTCAGGACAAGGGCCGTCATCTCCAGGTGCACCGAGAGTGCCTCCAGGACTGCCAGGAAACAATCCAGTCATTTGCCCAACATGTGCCAGCTGTACTCCACCTGGACCTTCTTCCGGTGCACCTGGGAGACCCCTGATTAACCTTCCAACAAAAAGATTCCAGCTGCCAGCGGAACCGTGAAAAACAGATGTTGCAGGGATTGCACACTTGCCCCCATTGCCAGAGCTTTCCAACAATGAATATGATGATGATGGAGATGATGAGAACGATGATTCGTCAGACTTGGGCAGTGAAGAAGGCAAAGCCACAATCAGCCTGAAGAAATCATCAGCAAAATGTATTTTAGTCACTGGGAGCCTCCAGGAGTGTCTGAGAGGATGTGCAGTGTGAACTTAGATATGTCAATTTCGGGAGAGTATCAGACCATAGGAGGGCATTCCAGCAGGCCTTCAGAGTAACTGGGATCTCTGATGACTGGTACAGGAGTACCATTGGAGTGATTGTGATAAGTTTGGAAACACCTTGGAGCGCCAGAGAGAACTTTGGGTGCACCTGGGAGTGCCTGGGAGCGCTGACGACAAGCCTGGGAGCGCCGGCGACGAGCCTGGCAGCGCCAGTGAGAAGCCTGAGAGTGCCGGCGATATGCCTCAGAGTGCCGGCAACAAGTCTCGGAGTACCTCGAATCACAGTAGAGCAGTCTGGAAAAAACAACATCTGCTTTGGGAATGCTGCTGGTGCGCCTGGAAATCATAGCCACTGCATATCATTCAACAATTTTTAAAACTCATGTATTCGGCTTGTAATCTCATCTATGGATCTATGGATCTATATATCTATGTATCTATGTATGTATATAGCTACCCATCTACACACAGTATATCAGGACTGCCTGCAGACGGTGCTTGAGAGCAATTTGAGGTGCGCCTGAAAATGACGACCAACTGAACTCAGAGATACACTCCGACGTGGTAATCGAGCAAGTTTGGAGATGCAGTTGTAGCTGGTAATCAAGGGTATTTGGAGATACACTTGGAGGCCGTGATCGAGTGGACTTAGAGATACACTCCGGGATTGTGATCTAGCATGTCTTGATATGCACCTCGAGGCCGTAATCAACGGAGTTTAGAGTTACACTTGGAGGCCATGATCAAGCGAGTTTGGTGATTCACTTGGAGGCCGTGATCGAGCAAGTTTGGAGATAGGCACTTGGAGGCCATGATTGTGCAAACTTGGAGGCCGTAATCGAGCGTGTTTGGAGATACAATTAGATGCCGTGATTGCACGAGTTTGGAGATGCACTTGGAGGCTGTCATCAAGTGAGTTTGGAGATACACTTGGAGGCCAAGATTGAGCGAGATTGGACAAGTACTTGGAGGCGGTCGATGGATGGCATGCCAGGTGCTGAGACTCTATTCATCAGTTAGTTAACTTGCAACCATGGGAATGTGACATGGAGACTTTACCTTTAAGCTCCCATGGAGAGCTGGCTGATGGTGGTCGATCATGTAGGGAGGCACGCCGGAAGCTGAAGCTACATTCAGGTGTCAACTCGTAATCTTGAGAATGAAGGGAAGACAAACAATCTGGGGTGGATGCTGTACTCGGTGAATGCTGTACTCGGTGTCAACTCATGATCGTGGCATGGACAGATAGAGAGGGATGACATGACTTTGTGTTCTTACGATGATGGTAGAGTTGTTGATGAGAACGAGACATGGACGATGAAGAGATGAACAATATGGAGGATATGAGCGGATATGAGAAATCAGGGATACAACATGCCGGATTGAGTTTAGAAGACCTCGTATTGGTGTTATTACCCACCACATCAGGACTCGTACTGGCCATATCAAGAATGGTAAATTGACTTACACACAAAATTCTGTTAAGTTCGAGTTTCTCATGATGATTTCCCAGCTGCTCTCATCTCTCACTTTCTCGTCCTCAACTCTACCATCACCTAAGAACATGAAGTTAAGTCATCCCTCTCTATCTCTCCATGCCATGATCAAGAGATTACACCGTGTAGAGCATACACTGAGCACAGTGTACACCGAGTACAGCATACTGATACACCGAGTACAGTATACACCGAGTACAGCATACACCTAGTATCACGTACACTGAGTACAGCATACACTGAGTACTGCATACACTGAGTACTGCATACACTGGGTACTGCATCATCCCAAGATCGACTGTCTCCCGCTCCCAGCCAGTCTCTCATCTCTTGGCAGACAGTGTTGTACTCAATTTTCTACATTCCCACAATTATGAGTTAACCAATGCATACAGTCTCAGCTGCCGTCGCGCCTCCCTCCCGAACTACTGCCTCCTGATTGACCGCCTGCTAGTCCTCCTCCAATCTCGCTCCATCATGACCTCCAAGTGCATACCCAAACTCACTCGATGACGGCCACCAAGTGTATCTCCAATCTCGCTCGATTACGGCCTCCAAGCTTGCACGATCCTGGCCTCCAAGTGCATATCTCCAAACTCGCTCGATCACAGCCTCCTAGTTCATATCCAATCTCGCTCGGTGCTGGCCTCCAACTGTATCTCCAAACATGATTGATCATCGCCTCGGAGTGTATCTCTGAGTTCACTCGATCACAGTGTGGTGTAATGGTGGAGCTAGAAGGCAGACAGCCCATCATCAACACTCCACTGCACCGCACATGCCATCCGAAGGGAATTCTTGAGAAAGAGTGGTTCTGGCTCGAGGAGTGTAGGAAAAGGGTGAGACAATATGAAGGGATACCCAGCCGTGTTGAACCATACAAATTGCGTGGATCAATGGATGCTTGGCAAGAGTGCGTGAGCAACCACATGAATTGGGTGGATCTATGAATGCTCAGCAAGAGTGTGTGAGACCGAGAGCTGGGGAAGACAGACTGTGTAATTCGTATAATGGGATGATGTCTATCTACTCTGGGGTCTGCCAAATATATACTCCATGTCGCTGAGTCCATCTCTGTTATCCCTGTATCTCTGTATGTATATATATTGAGAGACTTAGATAATACATGCCATAGTATGATATAGTGAATCTTGCGACTGTAACAAAGAGGAATACGATAAACGTAATGCCTTGTGGTTGCAGCACTCTCTGATCCACTGATGAGAATATGGCACGAAGTCTCCCGAAGAGGTTCTGCAGAGGTCTTAGCTATTCTCGATGTCTCCTGCAGACCTGCGCAGAGGTCTCGGCTGCTCTCGATGTCTCCCGCCGACCTGTGCAGAGGTTTCAGATCTCCAAAATTTGACTATCCTAATTGTCAAATCTCGTAGCATCCTGAATGCACATCCATAACTGCAGGTGCTTCCAGGAGCACCTGAGAATGCTCTTGCAGTGTCTGAGAGCACTGTGCAAAGCTCCAGGGGGGCCTGGGAGCATCTGGAAGTACTTAGAAGCACTGGTGAGGGCTACCGGAGTGTTTGGGAGGTGTGCGTGTTGCTTCCAGACCGTTTTACATTTTGCTGATGAACTGATTTCTCCTTGAAGCAATTTGCCACAACGATGGGCCAGCCCAACTACAGCGCATTCAACAAGCGGAAGAAAGAATGGGTGACTGGGTTTCTGGAGAAAAAGCATCGGTGCATTATCTGGCAGCAGAAATGTTTGAACCCACTTTGGGATGGACCTCTGCACAGGGAGACAGTGGTGGAAGACTTTTTGACGACATTTGTGAACTGCCTGCCATTGGAAAATTTTGATAATGTTGAATGGATTTGGCGGCAGTGAATTGGGATGATTTTGAAGAAAAGGGTATACGATATTCGGGAGTCGAGGAAAATGAAACCGTGTGGCGAAAAGCAACCGGTGACTGATTTGGGAAAGTTCTTACACCAAAACATGAGAAGTAACCACCCAGAGTAGCCAAATACAAAGTTCGTGATTGTGATTTGCTGGGTGTTGAATGGCAATGATATCGTTATATCCCCCAAACAACTCCAAGCCTCGTACACCGATATGAGGCACTGGGAGGAGCTTATGGATTTCATTTACAAAATCAGAGGCCTGAAAGAACCATACATTCTAACATTGATATTCAAGTGTATCTTGGAGCAGGAGGAATTGGATGAAGTGTATATGGGATTATATACACACTGGCAAATGATGAATGACCCCATACATGGGCAGATTTCATACAACTGTTGCCTTTCATATGATTTGAAGTTGAAACTGGGACACAATTAGAAGATATTTTTGGTAGAAATGAGGAGAGCTACAGGGAACGAGATGGCCAAGTATGTAATTAGATTGGCAATGGTAATTCCCACTAGCCATGTTAAGGCTAGATATGCCCAACTGCAAATCATTATACACAGACTTTGGAATGTTCTGAAGAGGGTGGAAGAGTGGGGGAAGGTGGGCAAGAGAATCATACTTGTACTAAGGTAAGTTCTGATTGAAAAGATAGAATTGATTGTACTCCACACATATATATATTCGTTCCAATGCTTGCTTGTGTCTGTGGAATTGGTAACATTGCAATGAATTTCAGGAGTGCCGGAGTATGAACCCATCTGCCCAGCTTACCTAAGCGCAACTGAAAGCGATCATTGAGGATGAAAAGAAAACAGACAAAGGTGCAAGGTAGGTTCAAGAGCAAGTGGAGGATGGTGAGAAGGTCCTTGATCCAGATAATAGAGTTCAGTATTGAACACTGTTCTCAGTACAAGGAACAACGAATTTGAAGACAAGTGTCTTCATAAGGCAGTTACGCTGCAGAATGCCCATCCGATTTGCCAATCAAATGCTGACAGAGTCTCTGCCCACAAATATTCAATTCCAGGCCTGCCCAGAACCAAGTTTCTGGCGCACCGGGATTTGCCAATATGGTTCATTGAGAGAAGATGGGTTTGGGATTCAGATATGCCAGCAGCACTGGTGGCAGATGAAATAGGTCTTGGTAAGACTTTTACCTCACTGGCAGCGGAAATAATATGCAAATTGCTGACTGAGAAGGGTGTTATGGGGTTGCCACCGTCAATTTAGTGGCGGAAAACTGTTGAATAGTGGGTTAATATGGCACAGAATGACTATCCCAGGATTATCAGTGAAGAACAAGAGTTGTATCCATTGCAGAGACTGAATTCTGTGCCCCACTGCCTTTTAGAGATCCAGACAACTCCACCTCAGGGGTATCCACCACTTATTTCAGCCCTTGAACCAATCCTGGTGGTCACATTGCCCATAGTGGCAGAAACATTCGATAATGTCATTGATGAGATGACATATGGCACCGATTTCAAACTGGAGAACTTGTGGCATATGGAAAATGCGAATCTCACCCACAACAATCTGAACACCAGTATTGACAAGCCGGAAAACCGATCGATTATCCACCTTGTTTTATATGATAACTTAACATCCAGAGCGAAACAATCAAGCAATGGCCAACTCTTATACTGTTCATGGAGTTTTGGGATTTTTGATGAGTCCCATTGGTACAAGACTAAATACAGTGTGGGCTGGCTAATTGCAATCAAAGCAAGGATTGGATTCAAACTTCAAGTGACAGCAACACTGGGATTCCATTTACTCCATCAGCAAAATGTATTTTAGTCACTGGGAGCCTCCAGGAGTGTCTGAGAGGATGTGGAGTGTATACTTAGAAGTGTCAATTTCAGGGGAGTATCAGACCCTAGGAGGGCATTCCAGCCGGCCTTGGGAGTAACTGGGATCTCTGATGACTGGTACAGGAGTACCATGGAGGTGATTGTGATAAGTTTGGGAACACGTCGGAGCGCAGGAGAGAACTTTAGGTGCACCTGGGAGTGTCGCCGAACCAACGTGGGAGTCACAAGCACACTCTGAGAGATTCCTGCGTTCTTATGGATATTCATTCAGAGGACTGCAGGCGTGATCTGAGACTCTCTGGATGTACACGAGCAATCCATTTCCTTCAATACTGAATATGATGCATCGATTATTGTTCATTATCACTTCTGAATCATACTAGCTATCATCTTCTTTAACATTGTATTTTTTGCCTCGCTACATTAAGGAACCAAAGATAGAGGTGAGTAATTCAAACATAAACGTAGGTACACCTAAACAATAACCCGACTAAGCGATCAATCAAACATGGTGTCAATGTCATCCACTCCATCTCCCATCTCATCATGGCCGACGAACGCTGGAACACACAATTCATCAACGGTGCAAAGAAGCTGGAGGTGCTCCTTGTATTTGCTGATTATTTGTACCTGGTGAGTGGCTGAAATTGAATTCCAATGTCATTTGGCTTGATTTGTGATATCTAACAAAGGTGTAATGAGATGTTTGCTACCTGCGAATCTAAATGGGTGTTTGAAAGGCAATGCTTATTCGGATGAAAAAGGGGAGCAACCACCAGGAAGAGAGGAGGGCCAAGATGGGGAGTGCTGTGTGGAAAAGAGGAATACACAGAAGGTGATGGTGGAGCACAGAATGAAAAGGAGCACCAAATCTAGGCTGAGGAGCGCTGATGGGGATTGTGGAGCACCCATACAAGTGGAGGACCGCCGAAAAGGGGGGGGGTGGGTAAGGAGTGCGGAATTGAATATATGAGCGACAATTCAGACTGAGGTGCGCCAGTGGGAATTGAGTAGCGCGGAAAGGGGAATAGAGTGCAGAATGAAATAGAAGAGCATCAATCTAGGCTGAAGAGTGCCGATGGGTATTGAGGAGGGCCTATCATAGTGGAGTTGCGCTGCAGGGGGTATCAAGCGGCCCACTGATGTGTGATTGATGAGTGCAGTGGCTTCCAGAGTAAAGTTTATCACAGTGGATGGACAAAATGTACCTCGATATTCATCTTGAGAAAACATTACTGTGGCTTTCTTTCCACTGGCATTTTCAGACAGCACACAATGAATAGCTGCAGCCGCTAGCGCTAAGGTTGGCAGAGTGAGAGGTTGGAAATATTGGGGTGTCGTAGGCTGGCACCCCAAGCTATTGGTGGTGAAGAAAAATAGATGGTATATTAGATCAAGCACTTCCATTCGCGTGAACTATGATATCTTGTCATCAACGACCTTAGAGAGATATGAATTTTCAAACAGGAGCTTCTTAACCTGGATCCGAACCTCAGTCTCAGAGTGCAAATCCTACTAGTAACTACAAAAAACTGTTCGACATGCCCCATCTGCCAACCATCCTCGAATGGTACTTATCTTCAGTTTTTATTTTGTATATTTTGGGGCGTAGTCAATATAAGATATCTGATGCAGGAGCATTGAACAGAATCCGAGACTTACAGCTTCTCATGTTTGCAGATCTATTTTGAGAAATGGACTGCCGGGCAATTGACACACAGATGGCATACCTACAGGAGCACCTGCTAATGCCTGCTGACGATCCTGAGCTTCAATGGCTAGTTTCCAAGCTTCTTCAACCATCAATTACTTGTCATTGGATAATATTGGCCAAGGAGTCTTTGTGAATACGATTGCCTCCAGGATCCTTTTCACCACCTCAAAAGTAGCCTTTTGGTGTTGGGGAACGTTCTGATCTGCACTGGCCTTGGGTTGTGGAACATTCTGGTCTCCACTAGACTTGCGTAGCGGCAGCGCCTGGGTGGATGGTGCACCATCAGACTTGGATAATTTGTTGAGGAGGGTTGACTTTTGGCGTTTGAGCAGTGGTGGTGCCATTGCCCCAGCTGGATTTCAGGAATTTGGAAGCGGAGGGCGTGCAATGACAGTATTGGCACAGCTCCGTTTCTTTGGCAGTGGAACACTTGTACTTTGTAATGACATGTCCCGGCGCGCCTGGCCTTGAAGCAGGACCTCCTGTTGGTGATCCTGATTGTCTTCTTCGATGTCTGACGATAAGGTAGACTTTCCAGGGTCCTCACTTTCGTCATCACCGATCTCCAGATCTGTATCATCATCCTGCTCCAATCATGATATCGGGGACATTAGTCATCTGCAACACAATGCCTGATGGCAGATAATTCCAAGGCAAACATTTGATGGACAATGAAGATTGGCTGCTTTCTTGAATGTGAGTGCTCTCTTAAGGTGTGCTTCTTGATTCTTCTGTGAATAGTGAATCCTCACCTGGCTGGGTGTAGGTTTCATTTGTGGTAATGAAGATAGAAAGTTGGGGAATGTGGGAGAGAATGTATAAGCAGTAAATAAAAGATTAAGTGCAATAGAATAAAGAGAAAAATGGAGCAAGAAGTTGCACATAGTCAAGATGGATGCAATTCCAGGCGCGCCTTGAACGGTTCAAGAGAGATGACTTCATTGGTTCATATTTATATCAAGGATGGCTGTCCAGTGTTGTGATATAGGATGTTGTCAGGTGCACCAGAATAGATGGATTCCTTGTCAGGTGTGCCGGAAAAGATGGATTTCTAATGCCAAATGTTAGCAACTCCTATTAACAACACTCTGTATGGATGCAAGAATTGGAGGTTGGCTGAAGCCAACGCACATAGAATGGAACCAGACGCACCGGAAGAAAACTCGCGACAATAACTAACCCTAGTTGCTGGCCAAGTGGAGCACTCGGGAACCTGAATGAAAACATGTGGCCCTGCATATGACTCTATAAACATAGTAATTATGCATGAATGTTCAAGCATTTGAGGTGACCACATGGCATAGAATTGGTGCAGCATTTAGAATCTACAGAACTCGATAGATTTGGGACCTTGAGAGTGACGGCTGAGTTGCAAGGGTTCATACTGAGTGTGTTATCGATTGAGGAGAAATATAATTCTCTATATGTGGTATATGCGCCAGAAGGACACAGGTATTTTCATGATATTCAATTGTATTAGGATGTGGCAGCTAAGTTAGCGGTCAATAAGGCAATATTGTAAGCATAACTTCCCTTTCATGTAATCATCTGGGCCGTGTCTGCAGAATATCCTTCACAAAAATATTTCAGTTAATGGAGGAGAGAGAGAATTTGGTATACAAAGGAGTGATACAGGCTTAGAGAAAGAATGGTAAGGTACAATAGATGATTCAGGGGTAATTGTATTGATTCAAGCACATGGCGATGCCAAGATTGCTAACAAATGGGTCGTGAATACCAACTCACATTCTGATTTTGCACCTGATATCTAGTAAGTTGCACACTGTTAAATCACATATTCATTGTGAGTCTCACCACTACAATGTTGCCTTCAATTAATGTTCAGGTAGAAACCTATATGCTACAATGGTATGAATGCATAGTGAGACGTCATCTCACAATGGGCAGAGAAATGATGATAATTGCATCGAGCTGCGGAAACTGAGGTGCACCGAAGTTTAAATGGTTATGCTTTGATTCATGGCTGGGGATGGAAAGCAAGCTTGCCTAACACTGACAGTTAATTGCACTCTTCGAAGTTGTCTTTTCTTAACTTGAGCCTTCACAATTCTCTCTCTTCGAACTTCACTCTTGATGGAAATCGGTTCACATAATCTGTTTTCAGATATGAGATTTGGCTGCCCAAACATACAGTTAGTCAGAATCAAATTAAATCTGCATTCAATGCATGGAGAACTTAGGCCTCTTTGAGTAAGTGCGATACATGGGTGAGCAGAAGTTGCCGGCCATCTTGCAGAGTCGCTGAATAGTGTTGCCAACGGTTCCGGACCGTCACTTGAGGTCCAGGTCCAGGTCCAAACCGAACCATTGCGAAATTGGCGGTCCTGGTTGTCAATACACCAGAAGCGTCAACTCGGGTACAGTTCGATGGTAAACTTCCAACCCGTCCGAATTGGGCGGGTTGTCAGCAGGTCGCCCAGCAGGTCCATCTATAGATTCATATAAGGCTCTTGTTTTTGCGGTTTGTTAATAATATTTTATCAAAATCGCGTTTTCAACAACCAATAATGCATTTTTGCATGTTGTGCAGCTTGCAATATCGATCAATTTGGAATCTGTGTTTTACCTTTCATATACTGTATTTATGTCTATCGAGGCGGTCAGTAATTCGGTTATAAGCGTGCAGATCCGCGCGATGCCTTGAGTACGAAATATTCATGATCCAAAACTGTTGATGCTCTGTTGACGCTCATTTTCAGGATGCCGCAGGGAGCATGTCACTGTTGTTTTTGCTCTCAGAGGCTGCCAATATATCATAAATAGATATCTGCAACCAATCGGATCATAAATTACCCAAGATGCAAAGCTCAAAATCGTTGACACTCTGTTGTCGCTCATTCTCAGAATGGGGCGGTGATCATGTTGCTGTCTCTTTTGCCTATAAAAGCTGCCAATACTTCGGTTATGAATACCAGCGACCTGATCACTTTTTGATTACTGTACTTACAAGATCAAAAATCGTTGACACTCCGTTGACACATATTTTAATCTATTGTCCATTCCATATATGCTGCCATCGACAACTGTTTTCATCATGATTTGAACTTATTGGTTGTCTTTCTGTCAGATAAAGACTCTTCACTTTGGCAAAGCCAAGCACAGTAACTTTCTTGCACTGTTCGCTCTCACATGACTAAAATTTATATATCTTGTCAAAAGCTTCATTGCGCCTGCTATACATCCATTTATCAAACAGTATTCACAAGCTACTGCTCACCGTTTGCCCATAATATATCTCTAACTGAACTACTCGGTCAAGCTACATAAAGAAGCTGACACAATCTGTCTTACTTTTTCTTCACTCCCTTATTCCTCCTCATTTCTATCGCAGTAACCGTCACAAACACCTATTCAACCTGTCTCTTTGACTTCCGTGTTGGCCGAATCAATCCGGGAACATTTGGTGCGGTGCTCACATCCCGCTGCTCTGGGCATTCCGGATCGTCAATACCATTGTCTTGCTCAATATCTGATTCAACGTCTGCCGAGCAATCGTCATTGGTGTCATTTGGATTATCGAAGTCGCGATTCCAGTTTAGCCAATCTTCGGTGTTGGAAATGCTTTCGGGTGCATTTGCCTCATCACTTTCCATTGGATGACGGTTGATTCTGCGGATTCGGCGGATCTTTAATATTTGAGTTCGTCCTCCAGGGAGGTCGTTTGCTGACAAAGCTGGTGGCAAAGGTGATCTTTCTGACAATTTAAATGCAGCCACACCATCATGTTGAAAGAGTGACCAGGAGGCTTTGATGATCTCTCCAGTGTCCGAAATGTATCCTACGGCTGACATCTGCTTGTTGTGGGTGCGTGATTCCTTCTGGGTAGCACGTAGGTTTTGGCTGCCCTGCCACATCTCCAAAAAGTTGTGGACGTTGGCCATTCTGTGCAATTTCTTTTCCTCCACCTCTTTCTTCGTTTCTAAGTCGTTTTCAGAGTGTGTTGTATCCGATTCTGTCTCGTCACCTGCCAACATCCCATTATTCGCTCAAGCAAACTGCCTCACAATGACTTCTTCGCGAAGGGTGTCGCCTGTGGTTTTTGACTGCCTCCAGCCGATAACATCTTGCCCAAGGGAAAAACTGGACTCCACTCCGACACCATGTGGTATGATAGACAATATGTCGCGCACCACATTGGAGAGATCAGCATACTTTAAGTGCGTTTCCTCTTGCTGCTACCACCAGTCGGTTATGTCCGGTATCCAAAATGTGCTGCTAATCTCCATCGGGTCCGAGTAGTAATCATTGAGATTTGGATCAACTTGCCCCCAGTTCTTTGGTGTTTGCGGCAGTGAATTCAAATAAAGCCTGGTAGCGGTCAATAGGTGTGCTGCCCGAACATTTCGTCCGGGTGTTGTTTCACCCACATCGGTAGGCATTAAGTATTCTTCATCATCACTGAACAAATCATATGGATAAAAGGATAATTGAAGGGATGCTGAGGCCATTGCGGAGGGGATGAGATTCCTGCTCGGTACGTTTTCTGATTCATTGACCCGCACACGTCGATGTTTGGCACAATATTCATTCTCCATGTACTTCAGAAAGGCCTCTTTGTATTGGGTAGTATAGAATGTCTTGTCCTCAGGATTGATATCCATGCCCTTGTCCCACTTCCGAAAGGATCGCAACTCACGGAAAGGATCGACGACGTGTGCTAAAATAAGCAGCATACCCGTCATTGTAGTCACTTTGGCATAATATTTGGACAGCTTCTGTCGAGCTCACTTCCCAGCGAAGAACAATTCCTCCTTCCATTGAGTCTTCTTCTTGGCCGCAGCTCGCATAACGTCATCCATGTGATCGAACATGTCATTGTACACTGCGATAACGTGATGCAAAGTGACTGTATGCCTCTTCGACATCCACAGGGTCTAATATCGGAATGGCCTCAATACTTCCATGACATACTTGACAATCGTCCATTCATCTTGTGTTGGGAAGAGTGGCCGGTAATCAATGTATTTTGGATTGTGGAGCCACTCGCGCGTGAATTCCCGTAATCACTAGGAATGCTTGAGCAACTCCAATGTTGAGTTCCAACGTATCTTCACATCCATAATCAGAAGTACAGCGATGCGGACTTTGGCTCTTTGACAGTCAATAAACTCGTTTCAATGACCAGGTGTCAGTGTAATCAATACAGCAAGCATTCTCTGCTATATGACGGTCAATTTCAGGACTTTCAAAATATCATGAAATACGTAGTTTCTCAATTATCTTTGCTAAACCTGCTTTCATGGCCGACACCTTATTGATTCTAGCGTTGCCCTCTTTTCGAAGTCTTTGACTCTTCCCAATGTCTATGCTTTCATTCTCTCCAAATTGCTGATTGGGCTCATGGGCTTCCCAAGACTCAGTGCGGCCTTTTACACCGAGACTGCTCATAAATGCACCTAAAGCCAGCTGTATGATGTGCGCCATGCAAGGTATGTGGTTCCTCAGTGCAGGCCACTCGATTCCGGAGGCCTCAAGTGTTGATTGCAGCTTGCGTGTCATCAAGTGATTTGAGGAAGCATTATCAGTCGTAATACCAAGCAATCTGCCGTCACTCAGCTCAAAACGATCATGCACGTCCTTCAAATGTACGGCTAGCCTTGTTCCAGTATGTTGGCCCTTGACCTATCATCCTTAACTAGCTTTGGAAAGCGGAAAAGTATTGGCGATTAATCTCTCCGAAAGCGAGTTGAACATCACGCGATGCCCAACTTCGATCCATATAGTAAGCAATGACCAACGTTATGGCGAGTTTGTTCGTTGTAGTCTATCCGTCCAAAGCTAAACTGACTGTATTTCGTGACGGCAATTGCTTCTTAATTGCATCCATGGTCAGTGCATATTCCCTCGGAGAAATGTTGCTAAGGGTCGTAGCGGATGGCAGCACAAGGTCGTTATGTAATGCCTTATATGACCGTCCCAGCTCAGGATTTGATATAGCGTTCCATGGAATATAAGCCGAAACGAATCCTAACATGAGGTAGCGACTCCACGTGTCTTGGTGAAATTCAGAAGTTTCAAAGTCTTCAGCTGCCAATTTGGAACGTTTTGTCTGTCACTTCGGTCGATATGGATCAACCTGGGTGTCCAGGATAAATTTTCTCTGCGAACATACTATTGTAATTCCTCGACTTCCTTGCCCCTTCAGGATGGCCAACGCTGTTTCATTGACCGTCGAACTCGTTAATTTAGCTACTTCTGACTCTGTTAATTAGTTTAACTTTGCGATGGGAGCTTTTGGAAGCAAATGTTTCCCCATTGAGCTTGTCCCATGTTCTGATGAATGGCAAAGAACTTGGTGACAAACGATACATATGATTCCAGCACTGCCGGTCTCCTCAATTCCACAGTGCAAGTAAAATCGCCAAGAAGGCGCATGTCTAGAATTATTCCAAGCAATTGGTCGGTTCGAGTCTACATTCATTGAAGCCCACCAAGCGTCGAAGAGAATTTGTAAAGTAGAGTCGCTCTAATCCCGAATAAAGACACGTTCATTTTGGAAGAGATCATAACCTCTGGCATTGAAGTATTTGAAGATTGTTAATCAGACATGGCGGTAGGAATAAGAAAGCTTGGTAATACGACTCGAGTGACTGCCGAAAGTAAAGTCATAGTACAGCAGATTGCTGGTTCTTAAATATTGACTCTAGAGCTACAAGCAAAAAATCCGATCTGTGAGACATTGCATGCATATTTGTGAAGTTGTATACCAGGACATATTGAAAAGACTGACTGTGTAAAACTCAATTCAGAAACAGCGCAATGCACTTCATTGCTGTGTAGCTTACTGAGCCTCCACAAAGATTGTTTACGCTCCATGTGCGCTCAATTGTAGGAGGCGGACGTGATATCTTAGCTAGTATTTTTGCCACAAAAGGCTGCCGATAGGTTGATTGTGGGTATGCTGCGTCCCATTGCCCTTGGATTATCCAAGATGCAAGATCAAAAATGGTTGATGCTCCATTGACGCTCGGATGACGCTCGGTTGACACTCGGTTGATGCTCGGTTGACGCTCAGTTGATGCTCGGTTGACGTTCGGTTGACGCTCAGTTGACGCTCGGTTGACGCTCGGTTGACGATCATTTTTAAAGCATAGGTACGATGTTGTCAAAAGCATTATCGCCTAGAAAGGTGGCCGATAGTTCGATCATGGATTAATGTCGCCGCACGGCCCCTTGATTAACGAAGATGCAAGGCTTAAAATCGTTGACGCTCCGTTGATGTTCATTTTTAGGTGATAGGAACGATGTCGCCCAATGCATTTTTGCCAAGAGAGGTGGCCGATAGTTCGATTATGGATTCATGTTGCCGCATGGCCTCTTGATTAAAGAAGATGCTAGGCCTAAAATTGTTGACGCTCCATTGACGCTCATTTTGAGGGCATAGGCACGATGTCGCCAAAAGCATTTTTGCCCAGAAAGACGGCCGATTGTTGGATTATGGGTCAATGTCGCTGCACAGCCCCTTGATGTACGAAGATGGAAGGCCTGAAATTGTTGACGCTCCGGTGACGCTCTTCTTCAGGCCATAGGTACGATGTCGCGAAAAGCATTTCTGCCCAGACAGGCGGCCGATAGTTTGATTATGTGTCAATGTCGCCGCATGGCCCCTTAATTAACAAAGATGGAAGGCCCAAAACTGTTGACGATCCGTTGACGCTCATTTTTAGAGCATAGATACAATGTCGCCAAAGGCATTTTTACTTAGATGGCGGTCGGTAGATCGATTATGTGTCAATCACCCCGTACTGCCATTTGAATTTTTCATTATGCAAGGCCAAAAATCGTTGATGCTCCGTTGACGCTCATTTTTAGGATGTGGCAACGAGCGTGTCAGTAGTCTCTTTCACTATAACGCCCACCAATACATTCACTTTGGCAGTATGTGACAATGCCGCCCATTGATTGCCGAATGTGTAAGACTAAAAATCGTTCACACTCTGCTGATGCTCACATTAATTACATCGCGACAGCCGTTGTACACACTACAATTATATGCAACATATCATATACACATTATTGACATCCAATATTGCGTTAGTATGTGTTATCGTTTGCATCCAGGAGTTTTGTTACGTCTCAATTTCTGATCAACTGCTATCCATGCTATCTAGATGAGAGATGACGTGGCCTTATCACATTCCCGCGCTTTTGGCCAGCAATTTACGGCATGCAGATCATTTCACTAATTTTTGGTAAATATACCTCGACTTCCTCACTTTTCCTCATCCAGCTCCTTCTCCTCGATTTCCTTGACGCACCATACGCAATTTCAATTATTTCAACCATGTGCACTAGGTCTGTGCGGCGAGTGATGCAGTTGGATACATGGATAGATGCAGCATGACGGTTGTCATTCAGACAGATTCGTTATGAGCACTGACCGCTCTTTCTGTGACACGTATGACATCAGTCACTCAAATTTTGTTTCTATATTTCATCCCTAATATAGCTGTTGCTTTGTCGCTTAACAGTCACTTGCAAATAGTAATCGAATGTTTTGGCCATTTTTCCTTGTGATTTGGATTCTAGAACTTTCACATGATGCGTTCGACCCTTGCACATACACAGACGAATTATCATGTCTCACACTGTGGTCACTGAAATCAAGAAAATGCTGACACGTTGCAAAATAGGCAAACAATTTGCTTTTCTCAAAGATATGACGTCAAAAATTACAATTTGCCTGTCTATTTCTCCACTGACACAGCAGCCTGCACCATGTCTTCGTCCGAATCAGAAATCTATATGCTGATTAGCTGGAGGCTATACCCAGGGGTAAACGCTTACTGGTTCAACAGGCTTCGCTTTCAGCAAAGGTGACATATCGCGCTCTGCGGCGGTCTCAAGACCGGATATGCTCGTGTTTGACTGCAGCTTCACTGAACTTGGCCTAATATGACTACTTCCTGGTCGAGAAGTCTGTTGCGGCATTTGCAATATTCTGGGGACGATGTCAAGACACTCCAGAAGCTCTCCAATTGTTGTCAGTACAGGTGTCGCTGCATCAAAATCCGTTTGCTGTTGAACGACTGCCGGAACCTGCAATCCAGATTTGCCGTGCTTCTTATCTCTTTCATGGAAGTAATTGACTGCGTCCTCCCATCCCGGTTGTGTCAATTCGTCGAGCTTCATCCGCGTCTGAGGAACCCTCTCCTGGTGCTGCTGCACCATTTTCGTAATTGTGCCCATCACCCAGCTGGGTTCATCATCTTCGCTCATCTGGCCCTGCTCTGTCTCTGCATCATCCTCATCTTCCCCATCCTCCCCATCGTCGGAACTTGCAAGATCACTCAGACTGTCTCCAATAGCAACCATCATCTCCAGAAATGTCTTTTCAGGGTCTCCGTTGGTCAATCCCATGTTTTCAGCGTTCCTCGTATCTTCCTGCTCCTGCTGAACCGCTGCCTCTGCATATTCAACTCGCTATCTTGCCCCAGCAGTCTCTCTCTCAACATAATCCTTGATCCTTTTTTCTTTGTCTCCATTGCTTAAGAAGTGCGTTTCTCATCGTTGCTTGGCTGCAAGCTTCTTTTTGGATCGCAAGCTGCGCAATGCCCCAAGGGCTCGGACTCTCTCTGCTTCCAAGCCGCTCTTGCCTTCATTTGCTTGATGATGTCGTTGTGGGGAGCACTTTGTTGATTTGCCATATTTGCCCGCTGGAAGTGGCGAAAAGTTCTTTTTCGGAGCATTGACCATTGTAGTTTGCCTTGACTTTGTTGTTGGGTGAGATGTTGGATGTTGCATGATATGGACAATATGGAGGCAAGCTTCGTCTTTTATGTCAAGGTTCGTATGGTTACTCATCTTGAACAAACCAAAAATGCGCTTTTGACCGTCAATAAAACGGGAATAGTTAGGCTAACCGTACATTATGACTTGATTGCTAGCGTCAGATTCATGTAATATCCCGGGGATTCTTTGAGACAAACATCAGCAGACGTCATTTCCCTTGTACAATGACCGATTGATTTCTGACAAACATGCGATTTCGGCTGTCATACAGCATAATTTATCCCTGTTAACAAACACACAACATCAGACCTGCTTATTGCACATTGCGGGCCGGTGGGAAACCCCTGCAACTTGCGGCCATATCCAGCAGGATTCATCTTGAGTCTATGGAACATCTTGGCTGCGAATTATTCTATTCTGACATGAACCTAACTATATAGTCCTCAGGACTTCCCACTTCTTTTCATTATCATCCTGCTCTCCTATTCCACACCAGCATATCATGGAAACACAACCACCCCAGCCAGCACTGAGCAGATCGAAATCAAGCCGATTTGCAGGCGATACATTGAATATGTCACTCATTGGCACACAGCAAGAATCAAGACACCATTTAGTCCACCGCGATGTTGCCGATGCAGCCACCAGAAATATGACCCAGGATGCCCATTTAACAATCATCCGTAAAACTGGAAGCAGCAAGAATAAGCAGACGCAGGCAGTTGGATGTAACTATATACATATCGTGGTAAACAGCTGTCAATTAATCGTATGACATACAACTGGTGTTTGTAGACAGCTACGCGACCAATTTCTTGCCGCCTGTAACGGGAAACCTCTGTGGTCAACGAAGGCATTTGTCCACACAGTCAGGGAAATCGAACATCATGATGTCGTCAGCTCTGGAATTTTCGGGGACAAATTTCCTGATAAGAATCCCCGTAAGCGGACGAAACAGGCTTCAATCACGTTTGGGGAGGCTACAGAAGCGTATATGGTTGAGGTAATCGCCAAATCTCATCGTTACAAGCAGCAACTAATTTTTTCTAGGTTTTCAACATGTCTGCTACTTTGGCAAGGCAAGGAGGTCGGGTACAGTTGGAACAGTCCAACATGCGCCTGGCCTTGAATGTTGCAAACATGGCCAAAGAAGGCTTTTCAAGCTCTGCAATAGAGGAAACGCAATTCCTGATTGAAAAACCTCGCGCCGAGGTCTGAAAGGAGAAGATGCAGGGTGTTGAGTTTCCTGGGCATAACAGGGTGAAGGATGCAATAGAAAGACACCTGACTATGCTTGGTCAAAACCAGACCGCCAGATTCCTTCCTTGCCTAAATGGCACGGCAGAAAATCCGCAGACATGGTGGAGACGCTAAGGAACAGGCGCACCTCCCCCCGACAAATGCAGACAGCCGACTCCAGAGGCGACGCCATCTCTGCCCGAAATGCCACCTGCCCCAACTGGTAACAGTTCCGGAGCTCAACAGGCCCAAATCGTCAATTTGCCAGCTGGATATGCGTATTCACATACATCCCTTCCCTGTGCTGAATTTCTTACGCTCGATGCTTCTGCCCAGGATAGCCACCACGATACAGATTTTGATCCAGATATGCTCACTGATGAAGGAACATCCACTGGTTTGTACACTATCTGCTGTGTGGTAATGCAGCTGACATCCATTTTGAAGACCAGAGCAGCCTATTGAGCGAACCTGAAAGTGATGACGAGCATTGATCAAAGGCACGGGATTTTGGAGATAATTATTATATATTCATATGTATTATTAAAGAACAATGTAGTGATCAAGAAGAAAGTAAATGAAAACACTAGAAAGGCTGCCAGAATGATGTGAATAATGGATTACGCCAAATTGAATGATTGTATAATATGGATACATGTGTGGCAAAATGAGTGTCAACTGAGCATCAACAATTTTAGTTCATGTAAGTCCGGTAATTCACAGTTAATTTCGTTGTAGTTATGCATAATTGAAGTATTGGCCACCTTTATTGGCAAAAATCATATCAACACGCTCCCTACCTCATCCTGAAAATGAGGGTCAACGGAGCGTCAACGATTATTGGTCAAGAGTCCTGGGTAATCGCACCGCGGATTGGTTGTAGGCAGTCATAACGGATTTATAGGCCGCCTTTATAGGCAAAATAGATTAGGATACCCTCCCTGCCCCATCTTGACCATGAGCGTCAATGGAGCGTCAACGATGATTGGTCGTGTATCTTGGGTAATATGGGGTGCGACACGTTGCAGACTGTCATAAACATATTATTGGCTGCTTTTATAGGCAAAAGAGAAAGAGAAACACTACATGCCCCATCTTGAAAATGTGCGTCAATGGAGTCTCAACGATTGTTGGCCTTCCATCATGGTTAATCACAGCGTGATGTGGCCATTAAGCTCTATATACATCTTTTTGACTTCTTTTGTACGCTAAAAGGCTCAAGAATACTTATTGCGAGCTCTGTAAATGACATAAGTTGTTACTGTCCTGGAGGATGTAGCCGGAATATCCCGTACCTATCTGCCTATAAAGGCTGCCATCTCCTAGTTTATAGATGCTTGTAATCAAGCGCCACTCATATTACCGAAGATGCAAGACCAATAGTCGTGAACGCTCCATTGATGCTCATTTTCAAGATGGGGTAGGGAGCGTCTCGCTTCCTTTTTTTGTTATAAAGGTGGCCAATACTCTGTTTATAGCTCGGTGTAATCTGTCGCCCCCCGGATTACCCAAGATACATGACCAACAATCGTTGACGCTCCATTGACGCTCATTTTCAGGATGTGGTAGGGCGCATGTGTCTGGTCATTTTGATCACCAATGCGGCCAATGCATCGAAAATAAACTGTGATGTACCAATATCAATATTTTACCATTATCATTAGCATATCTGAATACGACCATAAATGTGAAACCCGAAACCCAGAACTGGAGATTGGAACCGACGGGTCTAGCCAAACCCGGCACAACCCGCTGGTCGACGGGTATGGGTCCGGGTTTGGCCCGCGAAGAGTCAGCGGGTCGGGTTGTTTGGGAGTTGCTAACCCAGACCGGGGCCTTCGGTTCGGTTCAAACCCAGACCGGAACCGTTGCTAACACTATCACTGAACATAATCTGTCTTTTGAGATTCTCGCTCTGAAGCTCCAGCTCTTTTGACAGCGACTGAACTTGCAGAAGCAATTTTAGGATTTCAAAGCATAGGTCTAAGCATACTACTTAGTCAATATCGAGTTAAGTAAGGTTACTAATTGGCCAGGTCTGTGCATTTATGGTTTAGTTGTACAGGGCGACCTTCCTCCAACATACCATCAGCACAATGTAAATTGGTCTGGACGCCACATGCAATCCTCCGAGACACTCCGATAGCCCTCAGCAGTGCTTCTAAGTACTTTCAGATGCTACGAGGCCCCCCGGGAGCTCTGCAAAGTGCTCTCAGACTCTGCAAGAGCATTCTCGGGTGCTCCTGGAAGCACCTGAAGTTGTGAAGGTGCATTCAGGATGCTACGAGATTTGACTATTAGGATAGTCAAATTTGGGTGCTCTGCAGACCTCTGTGCAGATCTGCGGGAGACTTCCAGAGCAGCCGAGACTACTGCGCAGCTCTGCGGGAGACTTGGTGCCATATTCTCACAGTACTGGTTCTTAGGGTTCCACAACCACAAGGCATTTCGCTTGTCATATTTGTCTTTGTTACAGTCACAAGATTCCCTAGATCATGATATGGCATGTTATATCTAAGTCTCTATATATAAACATACGGAGATACAGGGATAGCGGAGATGGACTCAGCAACCGGGACAATATGTTTGGGAGACCCCAGGGTAGATAGACATCATCACATTATACGAAATACACACTCTATCTTTCCCAGCTCTTGGTCTCACGCACTCTTGCCAAGCTTTCATAGATCTACGCAATTTGTGTGGTTCATCATGGCCGGGTTTCCCTTCATATCCTCTCACCCTCTTCCTACGCTTCTCAAGCCAGAACCACTCTTTCTCAAGAATTCCCTTCGGATGCCATGCGAGGTGCGGCGGAGTGTTGATGATGGGCTGTCTGCCTTCGATCTCCACTGTTGCACCACACTGTGATCGAGTGAACTGAGCGATTCACTCCGATGCCGTGGTCGAGTGAGTGTGGAGGCGGTGATCATGCGATCTTGGAGGCCTTACATGAGCGAGTTTCGAGATTGACTTGGTGGCGGTAATCCTGCACACTTGAAGCCCGTAATCGAGCGAGTTTGGCGATACACTTGGAGGCTTTGATCGAGCGAGTTTGGAGATGCATTTGGAGGCCATGATCGAGCGAGATTGGACGAGTACTTCGAGGCGGTCAATCTCGAGGTGATAGTTTGGGAGTGAGGCGTGACGGGAGCTGAGACCGTATTCATTGGTTAACTCGTAATTGTCGAAATTTAGAGAATTGAGTGCAACATGGTCTGCCAATAGATGAGAGACTGGCTGGGAGTGGGAGATAGTCGATCTTGGGATGATGCAGTACACGGTGTATGCAGTACTCAGTGTATGCTGTACTCGGTGTATGCTGTAGTCGGTGTGAACTCTTTATCATGACATGGAGAGATAGAGAGGGATGACTTAACTTCGGGTTCTGAGGTGATGGTAGAGTTGAGGACGAGAAATAGAGCGATAAGAGGAGATGGGGGTAGTGTTAGCAACAGGTCCGGGTAACCTGCCAGCGGTCTGGGTTTAGACCGGAAAAACAGTTAGGTTCGGTTCCAGACCCATCCAAAAACTCGACCCGGTTTGCCTTGGCAGGGTTGTTTCCCGGACCGGACATAAACCTGTGGTATTTTGGCCTTGTTCTAAATACAGCAGAGCCTCATTTTCACGAACTCAGAACTTTGGCTCCAATTAAGTATTTGAGTTCTGATCGTATCACAATACAATATATACGTATTAGATGCAGTTTTGCATGCTCTTTCTCCTCCTTTTCTCCACTTCATGATGCAATCAATATTCGTTGTGTCACTGCAAAAAACGCCCAATTTTCGGCATCATTCCACAGCAACTCAACGAATATTGATCAGATCGCAAAGTGGAGAATAGGAGATGAAACAGCATGCAGAACTGCATCTTTTACGTATATATCATATTGTGATACGATCAGAACTCAAATACTTAATTGGAGCCAAAGTTCGGAGTTGGCGAAATTGTGGAACCGGCCAAAAAACCGGCAGTTCAGTGCAGTTCAGCTTTCTGAAGGGGTAAAACCAGTCGCAACGGTTCCTGTTCGGTTCCAACCCGGACCCGGAACTGAACTGCGGATTTGGAACCATTGTTAACACTAGATTGGGGAATTCATCATGAGAAACTGGAACTTCAGGGAATTTCGTGTGCAAGTCAACTTTTCATCCCCGATACGGCAGGCATGAGTCCTGATCCAGTGTGTAATAACACCGATACGAGGGCTTCCCACCCCAATCAGGCAAGGCGTACCCCTTATTTCTCATATCCACTTGTATCCTCCACATCGTTCCCATCTTCATCCTCCATCTCTCTCTTTCTCGTCCACAACTCAACCATCATCGCAGAACAATAAGTTAAGTGATCCCTGTCTATCTCTCCATACCATGATCATGAGTTGACACCGAGTACAGCATACACCGAGTACAGTATACACCAAGTACAGCATACACCAAGTACAGCATACACCAAGTACAGCATATACCAAGTACAGCATACACCGAGAACAGCATATGCCGTGTACAGCATACACCAAGTACAGCATCCACCCAAGATTGTTGTCATCCCATCATTCTCATCATTGCGACTTGACCCCTGGATGTAGCTTTACCTTCCGGCGTGCCTCCCTACATGATCAACCACCATCAGCCAGCCCTCCATGAGACTTCAAAGGTAAAGTCACCTTGTCACATTCCCACGGTTGCGAGTTAACTACCAGATTTATAGAGTCTCCGCACCCAGCGCTCCGTCCTTCAACTGCATCCAAGTACATGTCAAATCTCGCTCGATCATGGCCTCCAAGTGTATCTCCAAACTTGCTAGATTACGGCCTCTAAGTGCTTATCTCCAAACTCGCTCTATCACGGCCTCCAAGTTTATCTCCAGACTCGTTTGATCATGGCCTGCAAAGTTTGCACCATCATGGCCTCCATGTGCATCTCCAAACACACTCGATTACGGCCTCCAAGTGCATATCTCCAAACTCGCTCAATCACGGCCTCCAACTGCATCTCCCAACTTCGTTCCTCACGGCCCCCAGGTGTATCTCCAAACTCGGTCAATTGCAGCCTCAAAGATTGCACGATCTTGGCCCCCAAGTGCATCTCCAAATCCGCTTGATCACCTTCTCGAAGTGCGTCTCTAAGTTTACTCCATCACCACCTCCATGTGTATCTCCAAATGTGTTCGATTGCCGCCTCCAAGTGCATCTCCAAACTCCCTCGATCACGGCCTCGGTGTGTATCTCTGAGTTCACGCGATCGTCATTTCCAGGCGCACCTGGAATTGCTCTCAAGCACCGCCTGCAGCCCATCCACATCTACCATGTGTAGATGGGAAGCTATATACATACATAGATAAGAATACATACCGAATACATGAGTTTTAAAATCGTTGAATGATATGTAGTAGCTATGATTCCCAGGCACACCAGCAGCATTCCCACAGCAGATGTTGTATTTCCCAGACTGCTCTACTGCGATTCGAGGTGCTCCCAGACTTGTCACAAGTGCGCCGAGGCTTGACGTTGGCACTCCCAGGCTTGTTGCCGGTTCTCCCAGGTGCTCCCAGGTGCACCCAGGCTTGTCGTCGGTGCTCCCAGGTGCTCCCATGTGCACCCAAAGTTCTCTCCGGCGCTCCCAGGTGTTCCCAAACTTATCACAATCACTCCCATGGTACTCCTGTACCAGTCATCAGAGATCCCAGTTACTCCAAAGGCTGGCCGGAATACCCTCCTAGGGTCTCATACTCTCCTGACATTGAAGCATCTAAGTTTACACTCCACATCCTCTCAGACACTCCGGGAGGCTCCCAGTGACTAAAATACATTTTGCTGATGACAAGTTGACACGGAGCTGACAGTTCAAGGCATTTCGGTGGCAGCCTTCATATCCGATCAAGCATTGATTCATATATTAGCAGATGCTGAGCGGGATGAGCCGCCTGCACCTAAAGGCGAAGTGTCTTGATGGATGACAATTTGTGTGCACTGTGTCCACTGATTCAAAGTCAAAGAAAACATGATGAGAATGAAGCAAACTAGAATCTAAAGTGCACTACAGACTGGGATACATGTGCTTCAGTGGCGTATTTGTCACTCTCGAGGCGTGCCTGGGCAGGAATGATACATCCATAATGAGTCGCAGCTTGTCAATGTTGGCTTCATACAAATCCAAGAACGTCATTCTGGACTGCATTGCAGATCTCAGTTGTGCCAGAACTTCAATCATAGGCCAGGAAATACCCGGGAGCGAAAGCTGCAGCTTAGCCATGAATACCTCAGCCATGTCTCAGTCTCTGACACTCTGGGATGCGGATCTGAGGTGTGCCTGAACTTCATTGATATGCCAGCAAAAGCTGTGACTTTGCTACGAATAAGTGAACCCATGTCTCATATTCTGACACATGTATTCAATACCGCGTAGACTGACTTTATTGCCAAATGGTATGGGCAAATATGCGGTGCCAGATCTGGCATATCGATATGCCCACAATTCTCCGGTGCACTGGAACTTGGATCATACGCCGGCAAAAGCAGTGGCTTTGCCACGAATAGATGAGCACATGTGTCATATTCCAACTCATGTACTCAATATTGCCTAGACTGACATTATTGCCACTGAGATTGGGAAATATGCAGTGATCGATTGGTCATATGGATATGTACTCAAGCCTGTCTGGTGCACCTGAACTTCGATCAAATGCCAGCAAAAGCTGCAGCTTTGCCACGAATAAGCGAGCATTGTCTCATATTCGGACACAGGTACTCAATATCACCTAGAGTGTCTCAGTGCCAAATGCGATTGGCAAATATGCTACACTGGATCTATCTTAACGTGACTCATAACATATGTTGCGGATTTTCTGGTGCACCTGAACTTCGATCATATGCCAGCAAATGCTCCAGCAGTGCTACGAATCCGCGAGCTGGTGTCTCATATTCTCACTTAGCCACTCAATCTGGCCTCGACTGACTTACTTACCAATTGGGATTGCCAAATATGCAGCACTTGATCTGTTGTAATGAGACACATGACAGAACCGAGGATTGCCCGGTGTATCAGAGAGTGGTTGAATGATGCGTTTCTCATTCTTTTGACTTCGAAAATGGGTACATGGCCTCCGGTTTCCAGTGTGCCTCAAATTCACAACTGACAAATGATTCGAAGCCCGCAGCGGCATCGTGCCTAACATCAGACTTATGCCTTCTATCGTGAGATAGGCCTGCTGGGAATGTGTAATGTAGCTTATCAATTGACTTTATCTCATATTGGTCATTATTAATAATCAAGAATGCCAATGAAATCCCCCTCTAACAATTCCAACATCCAATCTTTGATTCGTTTCAAAATGACAGAGAGAAAGGATCTCTTTATGCACTATAAGTGTGTCTTAGAAACAACCATTTTGACTATTCGTATCAGTTAAGAAGATTATCTTGGTTGACTGTCTAAAGAGGTATACCTTGATGAAGTGTCCTAACAATCTAAGATGATGGTTCATCAGACAGCAACGTGTCTCCATTCTCTATTAGCCACGTCGTGTTGTCCCCATGAGACTCTAGAATTCGGTAATTCGTCGACATCGTGATGTTCAGTCGACTCATCAAGCTGTGCAGGACTCTCATTTGCGCAACTCCAGAGTGTTGATGGAGATCACTCGTGTGGTTATCATAGCCACCAGGACCCATATTCAGTAACCAGGTGTGTGGTACTCTGTTTGGCCCTAGCCGGACAACTCGTGCAAATGGCAGCCACTGCTCATTCAATACCCAGAACTTCTGAGTAGTTACTGCATGGTTTGCAGCTCTGAGATATAGCCCTGTGCTGCCCACTTTGGGTGTCGTTACGAATACAGAGTGAATTTGTGAACCCTGCAATTTGAGCTGCATTTCTGTGCATTCATCATGGCCCATTTCTGCATACATGTGGAATGTATCCACATGATCCGCAAAATACTTGGTTAGCCACCACTTCAAATGACAAACTTGGCCAGGAAGAGGACAAAATAGCACTGCCTTTTGTAAAGGAGGTGCACTGGGGAGTGCATTATCATGTCTCACTTGTACAGGATGGAGCACCTCTTTTAATTTGTCGTCTTGGTCAGGTTCAGGATACTCCGCAGGTTCGTTGACAAGCATTGGCAGAAATGTCTCTCTCAGCGGTTGGAAAATTGGAGAATCTACCCAAGTATCGAGTGGCCATTCATTGTACCATTGTTCAGAAATGTCGTTGCAATCCGCGGTGTCTCCCAACACTAACTAGAAACATGCTAGCCGGCATCTATGAACCCTCCATGCTCCTTAAACACCCTGTGAAGTGTATCTCTCCCCAAGAGTCTTCAGTTGTACTTGCTCTTCCTAACTTCACTCGAGATGAATGAGGTGTGCATTTTCCTTCGGTATCCAAACCAGTAGTTTTCCATTGGCTAGTTTCGATTCCGACCACATCCTACTCATCCATGGCTTTGCAATCTGTATCATTGGGTGTGCTGCGTCCTGTTGAGCTTCTTCATCTTCTGTCCGGATAGCATGCTTCAAACTCTTCACAGCGGAATACATTGCGTCTGCACCATGCTTTTCCATCACAGTATCATCCTGTGGATCTTCAGGCGCACCTGGAAACAGCCACATTGTCTGATAACACCAGTCATAGAGTGAATGGAATCCCGGCGTAGCTGTGACTTGAAGTTTGAATCCAATTTTCGCTTTCATCATGATTTGCCAGCCCACACTGTTTTTAGTCTTGTACCGATGGGACTCATCAAAAATCCCAAAACTCCATGCACAGTAGGGAAGTTGGCCATTGCTTGATAGTTTCACTCTCAATGTTAAGGTATCATATGAATCATGGTGGATATTCCATCGGTTTTCTGGCTCATCATTACTGGTGTTCAGATCCTCATGGGTGAGATTCGCATTTTCCGCATGCAACAAGTTAATGAGTTTGAAATCGGTTCTGTATGTCATCTCATCGATGACACTCTCGAACATCTCTGCAACTCTGGGCATCGTCACCAACCGGATTGGTTCAAGGGATGATGTAAGTGCTGGATGTGCCTGCGGTGGTGTTGTCTGGATCTCTATGAGGCGGCGGGGCACTGAATGCTTTCTCCACAACAGATACCACTCCCATTCTTTACCAATAATCCTGGGAAAGTGGTTCTGTGCCATATTCACCCAATCTTCAAGGGTATTCCCCCACAAAATCGACAGCGGTAACCCCATTACAACTTTCTCAGTCAGCAGTTCGCATATCATTGCTGCTGCCACCGAGGTGAAAGTCTTGCGAAGACCTATTTCATCCACCACCAGCGCTCCTGGCATATCAGAATCCCAAACACACCTCCTCACAATGAACCGTATTGCCCAAACCTGGTGCACCAGAAGCTTGGTTCCGGGCAGGCCTGGAATTGAATACTTGTGGCCTGGAACACAGTCCTCTCTTGATTGGCGAATCGGATGGGCATCCAGCAGCCTGACTTCCACATCAAGACACTCGTGTTCGAATTCGTTGTTGATTGTATTGAGAACACTATTTCATACTGAACTGGTATTATCTGGATCAAGGACCTCCTCACCATCCTCCACTTGCTCTTGAACCTCCCTTGCACCTTTGTCTGTGTTCTTTTCATCCTCAATGAACTCTTTCAGTTGCTCTGATGTAAGCTGGGCAGATGGGCTCATATTCCGGCGCTCCTGCAATTCATTGCAATGTTAGGTATTTCACAGACAGGCAACCATTTGAACAAATATATATGGATGGAATACAATCAATTCTATTCTTTCAATCAGAACTTACATTAATACAAGCATCATTCTCTTGCCCACCATCCTCCTCTCCCTCCTCTCTTCCACCCTCTTCAGAACCTTTCAAAGTCTATGTATAATGATTAGCAGTTGCGGACATCTAGCCTTTACACGGCTAGCGGGGATCACCTTAGCAGGTCTAATTATGTGCTTGGCAATCTCCTTCCCGGTAGCTCTCTTCATTTCGACCAAAAATATTTTCAGATTATGTCCGAGTTTCAACTTGAAAGCATTTGAAAGGCAACAGTTGTACGAAATCTGGCCATATATGGGGTCAATTATCATTCGCCTGTGTGTATATAATCCCATATACTCTTTGTCTAATTCGTCCTGCTCCAATGTCCACTTGAAGATCAATGTTAGAATGTATGGCTCTGTCGGGCCTCCGTTTTTGTCATTAAAATCAATCAGCCCCTCCCAGTGCCTGACATCGGTATACGAGGCTTGGAGTTGTTTGGGGGCTAGAACCATATCCTTGCCATTCAATACCCAGCAAATCACACCAATGAACGTTGTATTTGGCAACTCGGGGAGGTTACTTCTGGCGTTTTGACTAGCCCACTTGCCCATATCCAGCGCTGGTTGGTTGTTGCGTCACCTTCCCGTTTAAGTTGCCTCCCGAATTTTGCTTGCACATTTATTCAAAAACATCTCAACCCCCTTCGGCCGAATCAATTCATCATTATCGAAATTATCCAATCACAGCCAGTCCTCGATTGTCACCACAATATTTGCAACTGCTGTCTCCCAGTGCAGGGGTCCATCTTGAAGCTGTTTCAAACAGTTCTGCCCCTGGATAATGGACCGATGCATCTTCTCCAGAAACCCAGCCACCCATACTTTCTTCCACTTGTTGAACGGACTGTAGTTAGCCTGCCCCATCCTTTTGTCAAATTACTTCAAGGAGAATTCAGTTTGCTTGAGGCTGATTGGCAGTTGGCCTTTTGCACCGCCCATGTCCAACGAATGATTGCTCTCATCTTTTGCATCATAATTGTCATCGGAAATCACCGGCAATGGAGGCTAGTCAGCAATCCCTGTGACATCTGTGTTCCGCGGTTCTGCAGGCAGCTGGAATGTTTTCATTGGGAGGCTAATCGGTGGTCTCTTGGGTGCACCGGAAGGAGGTTCAGGTGGAGGATTAGGGATGGAAGATGTTGGCTGATTGACTGTATGGTTGTCCGGCAGTCCTGGAGGCACTCTCAGTGGACCTGGAGATGGGGGCCCTTGTCTTGGAATCTGCAGAGGGGGGAACATTTGAGACCTGCCATAACCACCTTGGTGGAGGTCATATTGTTGCCACTGTGGCCCATAACTTGGAAATCCTTCGCTTGCGCTGGTGGTTGGTTGCGAACTGTGTGTCATGTTGAATGGAGAATGTTGATAAAAGTGCAGAGTATCTGGAATTGGCTGCTGTGAAGGCAGGTAACCATACCCATGCGACAGATGATATTGATTGGTTTGTTTCCCAAGTTGACTGTCTTTTCCAGTTGCAGTTCGTGTACTATTTGCCGATGATTCTGAATTGTCTTCACGGCGTTGTTGCATGCCAAATAGGCCACCTGGTGGAGCCATATTTGCTGTCTTCAGGGGAGATCCATTCGTCAACATGTTCTGTAAACAAAGATGGTCAACTACTATGGATGTAAGATGTGATATAGAATCAATCGGAGTATGGTTGAGTATATTGCAGGCAGCAGTGACCTTGGGCGGAATGCAGGGCTTCTTATAACCCATTCTGTTGTCACGATCTGTGGTGTTTCACTCCACCTTTGATCCATGAAACCGACCTGGCTGAGAAAAAGAAACCTTAGTCACACACTTCCTGCCTTTCTTTGTTATATGCTCGAATTCCTATACTAGGATAGATGCTCACTTTCATACACTTCCATGACTTTACAGGTCATAGAAGGGATATGATATGATATTTCCAGGAACCCAACAAGAACTATATCCAGTATGAAGGTTAGCAGGACTAGGAATATTACACATAAGTTGGGTGTGTACGACCTTGCAACCTCATTCAATAGGGGGCCTGTGAGTCGAGCAGCAACAGTGCTTGCTTCCTATTGAGCTCCTTGGCTAAACATCTTTGTTCGCCTCAGGATCCACACTCCAGTCAAGGATCGTTACCGAAGCAAACATCCTATCAGTTCTCGATGATCATTGCGTGGGCATACCGCTAGCTAGGAAGCTCACCTATTCATTGTATTGCGATGATTTCTCTTGATTATCAGCTGCTCGGAGGCTCGAGTGTAGGTATAACTCACAATGATGTAGTACAAGGCCCATGGTGGTAAATGCAGTGATGACAAAAGAAACCTTCTCTTCTCTGCTAACGACTTTCAGCAGACGATGTGCATGATTATTGTGCAGGATATGATATGTATATCCTGATCTATGAAGAAAGCTCATTGTAAGGTAACTTTATTTTACTCCTCTCCTGCATTTAGCAGGGTGCAATGCGGCTGTGATACTCTAACTTGAGTTAGCTCGCTTTCAACCCAATATCCCTGAGTCTCTGGATCACCCCCTGAAGTGTCATCGAGGTTCATTCGAATACGTGTTCACTGACCATCCCTCCAATATGGTCAACACTTGCCAGAAACATGTTACGTGCTTTATTTGCAAAATGAAATTATTCAACGAGAACAGACTCGAGGCTCACTATCAACAATATCACCCAATATCAATGAATGAAGGGCTATTACTGGATGGGATTTTACCTCCTGCAGGCTGGGATCGACCCGAGCCATCATGGATTGACCTCAGTCGGTACACGTGAATGGCCATCGATGAGCTAGTCAACTAATGATCTAACCATAGACAATCAACCCAGTGCGGCACCACCTGAAGATACTCCCGACAAAGAAACTATAGACCCCCAGAAGCCTGATCTGACATGTACCCCTGATCCAATAAAGACGAAGGCTCATATGGTGGTAGTTGGAGTGGAAAATACAGGGTGGGAAGCATATGGCAAAGCAACTGGATTGTACAACAAGCATTGCAAGTACTCAGAACAATGGAATCCATGGCATCCATTTCAGTCAGTACATGACTTCCAACAGGCTCAATCATTTAGCCAGCAAACGAAAATGTGGATAGATCAACATCTGAGGCGTGGACAGGACAACTTCAAAATCAAATCATTCCAATCTGCAGATCTGCTGTGAAAGCTCCTCTCCCAACTCGATTTCGGGCTCGACGATGATAGTTGGATTGAAGATCATTCACATAACTTCGGAACGTTATACTACAGGGATATTTGAAATGTATACCATTCCTTTTGGCACATCTCCCATTTCAGGTGCACCTGGTTTTTAAACCAGTGCGCCTCACAGACTCAGAAAGTTGCCGAATATACAGTGAGATGAACACGGGTAATTGGTGGCTCGATGCACAAGATCAGCTTCCTGCCAGAGGGACAATTGTGCCAGTCATTTGTGCATCCAAGAAGACTCATTTGACCAATTTTTTGGGGAATCAGCATGCCTGCTCGCAGTATCTCACAATTGGGAATATTCGAAAAGATATCTGCCGGACACCTACAAAGCACGCCTAGATCCTCGCTGGGCTGATCCCCTGTCCCCCAAATGGTGCCAAAAATACTGATGAGGCATGGCATTCCGCGGTTGGAACTGTGCTGTCCCCACTCCGGAAACTTGACATAACTGGTCCCGGCTTGAAATGGAATTGTGCTGTTGGATTCCACAGACAACTTTGTACTCTTTTGGTGGCCTGGGTCGGCGATTATCCAGAACAAGTCATGGTTGCTCAAGTCTCATATGCCTCATGCCCAATGGGTAAAATTCCTAAAGGTGCGCCAATGGGGCATTCCACTTCTCGACCACTCGATAACTCAAGAGATAAGAATGTTTACTTGGAGCTTCTGGACAAAACTAACATCGATGTTCTGCACACTCTTGGTGTTCATCCAATCTGAAACAAGTTCTGGCAATACCCTCTCTGCAATGTCTATTGGCTTTGGCAGCCTGATGAATTGCATCAGCTGCTCTTAGGTTTAGTTAAAGACTTATTGCACTGGCTGCTCAAATATGTGAAAGCTAGAAATGTCAAGGATCAATTTGACATTGAATTCGCATTGGTACCACGATATCCATGACTCCAGCACTTCTCTAAATCATTCGATTCGATGAAAAGCAGCTCCTGGCAGGGAAAAGAGATCCAGGGCATGATCAGAACACTGGCAGTAAATTGCGCTCCAATTCTTGACTGCTCCAAGGATGATGGGAAAATTGCGGCAGAAACAACCTCTGATGAAATGGTGATGGGAACAGTGTGGGCATTATGTGAATTCTCTCTACTTGTCAACCAACAAAATCACTCTGATCTATCCCTCACAGCACTAGATGATGCACTGAAGCAATTATACAAGAAGAAGGGTGCTTTTCAAGAACAGAAAATGTCGAAGTCTGCAAAGGCCAAAGTGGATAAACAGTTGGCAAGAGAATCCCATCAGTTACGAGAACAAAGGATTCATAAAATCCATGCTGCAATGGAGGTTCTGGTGTACGAGGCTGAAAAGTTTACAACAACAAAACCGAGGCAATTTCAGGTGCACCTGAATAGAGCCTGCATCAGCAAAAAACATTTCCGTCCGGGCGGAATGGCTGCGTCAGAGTGGACGCGCTCCGTCAGAGCCGTCAGAGACACCCCGGTGGCGTATTACTCTGCGCCCGGCGTCAATACCACGCGTCGCGTTGCATATCGCCCTCCGATCGCCGTTTCGCCGTTTCTTCTCGCTCTGAAAATCTCTCCTCACGTTCCGTCTACATTAAGCTCGAGGAGCGTAGGAAGGTGAGAAGATATGATACTACCCGGCCGTAACGATCCACGCAATTGCGCGGATCCACGAAATCTCGGAAAGAGCGAGTGAGACCAAAAGTTGGGAAAGATAGAGTGTGTATTTTCGTTGTATGACAAGATGAGATGAAAATGAGATGCTGTCTATCTATCTACCCCGGGGTCTCCCGAATATATACTCCGCGT
>Ga0307512_10000323_pt1 | contig 69211 bp, 80 predicted proteins | sample 14_EM_MG_FD_200267 | JGI IMG/M metagenome (GOLD analysis project Ga0307512, IMG submission 200267) | Populus trichocarpa ectomycorrhiza microbial communities from riparian zone in the Pacific Northwest, United States - 14_EM | ecosystem: Host-associated > Plants > Roots > Unclassified | place... | reverse complement strand
AGGAGGGGGGTGTTGGGTAGGAGGGGGGTGTTGGGTAGGAGGGGGGTGTTGGGTAGGAGGGGGGTGTTGGGTAGGAGGGGGAGAATACAGGACGTGGATTCGGGCTTTTGCCTTCCCGTCCACTGGAATTGCAAGGAGGTAAACGGAACCTGTTCTTTAACGTTGTCGTTGCGGAAGTGGGATAGTGCATAAGTTTCATCAGTAATTAGGTGGATGTTCTTTTCCGTGCAAAGGTTGATGTATTCTGCTAGCACGTCTCTTGGCTGCACAACTGTTTGTCAGGATGTATACGTACTTCTATGTGGAAGAGTGAGGATACGAAGCAGCGTCCCAATGGGTTGTTGGGATTGCAAAGGAGAATAGCAGTAATGGGAGTTCCGTCTTCATTTGACCTTTCGAAGGCATCGCGGTATACTTTCACAGCCTCTATAGAAAACGGGTCGATGTCTTTAAACTCGACTCCGACAATCTTGACTCTACACAAAGAACCATTAAAATCTGGCTTTTGATCTAAGAGGGTAGAGAAGGTGTACTTAGACCGGCCTTTTGTGAAGCCCTGGATAAAGCCTCCATAATAAGGCTTTCCCACGAGAATTCCGTCGCCAGGATTCGCAACCACCCACAAGATCTGTTCCATAGCCAAATAAACGCCAGGAGTGGTGACGATGTGTTCTTTATCTATCAGTTGCGTCGAAGGGATATTGAAGTACGAGTTTATAAAGTCCTTGAGATGGCCTCGTAAACGAGAACTGCCGCCAGGCCCTTCGCCATAGGTAAAGTCCACATCCACCAGGGTTTCTGGAAATTTTGTAACCAAGAAGATTAGTATATAGTGGAAATTGCAGGAGAGGATTGGAGCCTTAGTTTTAATCTGGGTCCGGAGTTCGTCAAACATCATTGTGTTCTCGGCCACTGAAAGATCGATGACGTTGTTGGATCTAGGAGGTTTGAGCCCGTCCGGGGTCCACCAGCGCTTTCCAGTCTGTAGAAATTGGGTTGCGTTAGCCACTGCACCTGCATACGAAGATGGACATATACCTTCTCCTCAAAGTTAGGGTTGCTCTTCCTCTACTCATTCTATGCTTCTGACCCGCGAGCAGACAAAACGGGGCTTTCTTCGATAAGTGGCATACTTGTTGTGTATAGTATCCTGGTATTTGGATATTTGGATATATAATGTGGTGAGGTCACAGAACACTCTTATACCCTACTAACTGCGCTCACACCACTGATGCGCCATATATACGGCATAGCTCCTATCCATTCTGCGTGAAAATTTGTTCCCGAGAATTCCCCATCAAGGCGCACAACTTTGTTCCCCCACAGAATGTCCTTGTAATCAGAATAGTGGGAACCAGTAGTCCCTGGACAGTATAGTCAGCTCCCCAGACCCAGTCACCGGAGTCATTGAAAGTAGGAAGCTTGGGATTTTTCCACGGTTTAACAAGTACTGACGTGAGTTAGTGCAATTGATTGAGTATGGCGTTATGGCTGTTGAACAAATCATAAGTCATATTAGTATTGTGCAACATAAAGTACAAGAATAGCTCTTCAGAGCATCCTAAGATTTGGATAAGGCTGCTAAGGTAGTGGCCAGTACTAAGTGGCCGGTACTAAGTGGATATTCGCGGCGGTCAGTCAGGTACTGTTGGGTGTGTTTTTTTCTGCTTAATACGTTAATGGCTAAGCATTTTACTGTACTGTAGCAAGCTGACGCAGGCCCATCCCGCTCGATGTCCTGAGAGCAGTTTCTATGTATCAATGAACGTCAGTACCTCGGCGCTTACTCTACACGGTAACGTTATGTCTTGGTTGGTTGCCGCTTGATCAATAGAGTCGACTGCGTCATCAGCAAGCTGCGGTGACCCGCGCAGGTACTCTACAGTGCCATCATGGCGCTGTGCTGGTTTTGGAAGCCGGAACATCGTGGCACAGAGTGTGTGGAGACTGTCCTTCGGGCCAATTTACGGGGGTCGAGAGTGGGCCCAATATTTACATGAACCCTGGGTGATGGGATAACTGGCCGGGATATCTTGAGGAGGGAAGAAGTAGTGACCCATGGAGGTTGCTCTGATCATTGGTGGACTTGCACAGTTCACGGATCGAACTTCCAAATACCTGATATCCTCGAACTGTGAGTGTAATTTCTAGCTATTCCCCAGTTAATACAATAGCTATTCCCAATAATATCCCCCAACACTTTGAGGGGTATTTGAGGGGATACCTGAATAACTATGTCTCTATTCCAACAGCTGTACATTAACAAGAGCGTTGGATGTAATTGCGAGCAGTAGTTTGGGAGAATGTTGCGGCTAGGAGTGTGGTAGAGACAGGCAGAGAGATGGAGGAAGCATAATAACGTCAGATATACTCGTCTTACTGTTGTCTGAACACGGCTGTGCGCGCGCTTAGTGGTAGTCCGGAGCCCTGAATTGTTATCAACCGTGTCACCCGAAAACAAGGATACGCTCCCCATGGAAATGGCACGGTAACATCGCCATAATTTTAGTACAATTCCTTAACGTCGAGTAGACCCCCAGATAACGCGGTGCATGAACAGAAATGATGAGTAGTGGACGTGAGATGTCAGGATAAGTTTCGTGCGGAGTGTTTGCACAAGGTTCAATCTTCGAGCTAGACGCTCCATCCCTTCTAAGCCCAGACTCATCCAGTCCCCATCGAGATTCTTGAAGTGATATAGTATGATGGATTCCACCACCGGCCGTGGCTATGGACAATTAAAGTATATCTGTCCGGCGAAGTGGCGTATATGTACTGCCATGATTGGTGAATTAACTAAGCGCTGCCGCATGGCATGTTCATCCGGCAGTTCTTCGACCCCACCCTGCGTATCTCAGGGGAGCTCACACGTTTCAGGTACCACAATCACCGAGCGGGGTTCTAGAAGGGTCTCGCATGGGCAGAGGTATGGACAACGGCATAAAGGAATTTAATGATTTGAACATTTGTTGAGCATATACATGTGTTTTACAGGATACTCAGCTATCAACAGGATATTTACTTATATACATAGCACGATGGCGCATGCCCGACGAATAGTCATACTTTGACTGCTCTTAGCCAGCCCGCTCCACCAACTGGAAAGGTGCCCAAGAGAATAGTACCATAGATATCTTGGTATTCATATAGATGTGGCGTAATCTGAGAGGAAAGGGTGAGACATGCAAACAGTGGTAGATTTTCGATTCCGAGATTCGGTTGAGTCCTTCCGTAATGGAGGTATGATATCTAGATTCCGGGACAAACTCCGCCCGCCTAGATGCCACCTCGACTTCTCCTTCACTCCTCTAGGATGAGCCCTTAGGTCCCGGGTTCACCCTCCTTCCGACTCAACAGCCCTTGCACTCCCGATTTCATCTTCCCTACACGAGTATGGGCTAGCCCTCTTGAATAATGCTAACTTGCTGTAACTTTGCTTCCTTTGCGTTGCTGCGCGCATTAGCTAAGCCTATTAGTGGATAGTTTTGCCCACGGGAGTGTTGCGGAAAGGTGGGAGAAAGGAGTGTCTCGTCTATGCTATCAGGTCAACTAGATGCCAAAGCAACAGCTATCGTTCATACAACTACTGTAGCAAGCGCAGTTATTTGGACGTAGTTCATCACAGAAAACCGTATGGCCGTAGCTAGGGACCATCAAAGTATGACTGTCCGCCGACGAAGCGGTAGCCACGCTACAATACTGCATCAGTATAAGGAACAGAACTGATGTGCAAACTCACCGCGAGAACTTGTGTAATAGTTACTCAGTTATAGTCTTAGTGTTGTTCCTTTTCCCCTGGAGCGTAGCGGGGACTTGGACTTTATGGTCGTATATAAACTGATTACGGATTTTTATTTGCATCTCACACAACAACCATCCCTTCTCACTCCCTACTTTTGCAGAGGAAATTGTAGAGCAGGGCTTGAACATACTACACACTGGGTGCAGAGGTTTTTGCAGATGATATTGCATTGGATGTTTGCACTGGTTGAGTTGCTTGCTAATTTCCCATATAACTAGCTTTGCGTAGCAGTGGTTGCCAGATGAAAAATTCAAACCCACAAGTCACAACATCACTGTCAAAAAAAATTTGGCATGAACTTAGCCTTTCAGGGAATGAATATCCATAGGTTATTCTTGCATATAAAAAGTCCTGGTATTTTTTGACCATATTGTGGTGAGTAATGGTTGAATTACGTTATTATATATGGTGGCCGTCACGATCATAACATGTTACGCTACAGGGGATACACGAGTGAATGTGGCACATATCCTAGTGATATCTATTTGCATAGCAGGAATACTAACATTGATTCATTGCTGTTATCTAGAAGGAAAATATGAAATATGTGCATATACCCGGGAGTTACTCAAAGTTATTAACTAACTAAGATTTTCCCATCAGCAACAATCTTCCACAAACCCGGCTGGTATTTGTTTGTACGAAAGCTCGGGATGACGGGCCGGTGTCAGTCGGAGAGGGAGGTTTTGCGGCACACACAAGGCGCTTCGCCGGTGGGTAGTCATATTTTGACTATCCTTAGGCACGAATGTAGGTAAAAACAACGGTTTCGTCAGTCACAAGAAGGTCCGTCTAAGACTCCTGGGTCCGAATGATGTTGGTCACATCACAATTCGGGCGGTGAAAACCTAGCTGAATCCCAGGAGCATATGATAGGACGTCCGTGCTTGGAGCGCCTCCAAAAATCTCGGAAGCTGTTAATAAGTCGGGGCCTGTCTAGACTATCACTCTATTTTTATAGATATGCATAATCAAACAAGCGCGCTTCAGTGCGGCAAATTGTTTGAGGGTGATAGTCCGGAGGCGTCTTGTGATAAGTCCAGTCACCGGTAGCTAGTTAGGAAATGGCCCCAGAATCAGCATAACTGATCCTCAAAAGTCGGTAAAGGCGCCACACGAGCTCGGTCAGTAATAAAGAGCGTCACTGATTCACATTTGGGAGCCCGTCCGAAGTATCATGCTTGGTACAGTACTACCTTTATCACAAGATAAAACCCTCATAATTAGCAGTGGGTGTCAAATAGACTTACATCGCCATACCCCATACTACATTTCTTACCTCAGGAACTTTTTTCGCCGCCAGTTTAAATCGGGGCTGAAATAGCCAGGAACGCGACACTCTACAAGATCCTATTTCTTCTCACAGCAGCACTCTCATAAGCGATTTCAACCTGATGGATCGCAGTGACCGAGCCTCTTCTATCGTTCTTGCATCTTTATATCTTCAGTGCCTTATCTTTTATCTTACAGTTTACTCTGTTAGCCATTTCTATAGAGATATCTGCTTCGCAGCCATTGGCACTATTATTAAACTCTCAATTGGGCTTTGCATCGTTGCTAATTCCTCCACGGAGGACTGTATGTAAGGCTTATTTGTCGTCTTCCTTCGGAACGATGTCACTAACATCCGCGCGTAGTTGTCTACATATCTCCTCCTACGTTTTCGAACTAATCGCTCACCGATCGAACTTGAAGAGCTACCTCACCCTACACCATGTTGCGGCTGTGGTTGCCATGATAACGATTTTCCTATCGAAGGATATCTTGCTTTGGGCGCCGCTTCTGAAACCGTTTTGGTTTCCAGGGCTGATTATTGGCGACTTTCTGGGTGAAATTTCTTTGCTTCGACATCGGCGTCGACCAAGTATTATTGAACCTTTCGGCCCTTGGATCGTGGGTCTGCAGGTGGTTGTTAGGGGAGCCCAATGGCTCTACTTGATTCGATTGTTGAACGCCACTGGGGTACCTGGCATGCCGCTTATATGGTATTCTTGCGCTTTCATCTTTTGCGCCGCAGAGGCATTTGAGATATGGCACATGTATTCAGCGTATGTGCGTGATTGTCTTGTCGCGCGTCCAGTCTCCAGTGATGTACGTGCTGCCACTCGTACCTCATTTATCCATAGGAGCTTGCGAGCGATCGCGAAGGCAACAAGAGTCTGGAAATGAGACAAGTGATTGTCTATGATAGGATTGATTAAGTTGGGCTGGGGTTTATATTTTTATAGCGATGCAAGTGGGTTGAAGCGGGGCGTTAAGTACGCTTGTATGTTAATGTATCGGAATCCAACTATTGCCATTGTCCATGGAAGTGGCTACTCCATCGGAATCCGGGTGCTGAATGGTGCACAAAAGGGATCACTTCCACCAGCCCATAGCGAATAACCCTAATCCATTTTGCGGTCGACCGCTCTCCTGTCGTTACAGTTCTGCCAGGAAAAGTGACGACCGCCTGTTAGGCAATAGCTGGCATTCCACTTCCTCGACAGACCCTCTGCATTTCACAATACGAATTTCCTCTAACGCGACAGTCATAGTCGAACCTTCAGTCAACGAGGAAAATAGTAGTCACAATTCGTAACGTGATATCGCCCAGGTTTACTATCCTTGCGGTATATATATCTCTTTCATACGCTGTCATTTTTCTTTCCCCGCCAGGACATTACTGCCTCCTATTCGTCGGATTTTCAAGTTAAGGGCCGCCTGGAACCCTAACCCTTAGCAGAGTCATCATAAGAGTCATTTTAAGCGTTGGGTAAATTCATTTCCCCGTGGGTTAGGGTTCAAGGTGTCCCATTACTTGAAAATCCGACGAGTAGTTCACGCATAGTGCACACAATATGTGTACTGCTGCCAATATACTGTACTAGTCATTGTGGTTGAGACGTCGGCTCTATGTCGTAAGGCTCTATCCCGTAAATAATAAGAAGCTGTTATCCCCAACCTCGAACACAGGGGTGACGTCTGAAGGCATGACTCGCGGGGGTGGATTGTCATGCTGTTTAGAGTGTAGGATTTCATCCCAGCATTGCTTCCTTGATAGTTCTTGCCCTTCAATTTGGACGACGTGGATGTTGGCGTATTGGAGAAGTCTTGTGCTGAATATAGATCACTATAATCAACGTCACTCTGAACTGGAACTACTGGAGTAATATAGTCACTATTAAACGTTATTCCCTTACCTATTAAAGAGACTAGATAGTGTACGCACTGGGATTTAGGTTAGTGAACAGTTTAATCCTACATATACTCCTAGGTATTAGGACTGTCTTACGAAGGGTAAGTGTCCCGATCGGAAGATCCACAAACGAAATGGGTTTCTGAGGAGTCGTCGGGGGGGTCCCGAGGGAAGAGGAAAAAATATGCATTCGTACTATCTGCACAAAAAATCACTTGGCACTGTGTCTCCACCACATATTTTGCGTAGTTGTGAGGTTACTAAGTAATTAATGGGTGCAGGAAGGGTACACCGGCCATCAAGTGCCTTCAACACACATGCGAATGAACTTAAGCTTTGTGGGCCTTTGTATTCGATTTGCAAATAGATCTAGATACATTATTCATGATCAAAGTAGCCTGATTGCAAGTACAGAGGTGTTGGGACGAGCACGTACTTGATTGATTGTCGTGATTTCGCTCAGCATGATCATATCGTAGAAGGATAGTGGCACGGTTGGCGTGGTTAGCGCTGTGAGACGCGTTGACATGCGCGAGAGAGTGGTAGGTGATAAATTGAGAGCATACTAAAGGTTGAACTGAACCTGAGAACGCTAGGGGAGTAAAGCAACAAACCCTCGAATACGATTACGATTTTCGCCGTGACGTCACCGAAACCTACACTTCTTCCTTCTCACCAAACCTCTGATCGCCGCGATATCTACCACGCCTACCCGCGATCCTCCTTCCGATACCTAACAGGCCGGCCAGGCTTTTGAGATTGGGGCCCGGCCCAGCCTTCACTAAAGGTGACCCGAGAAGTTAGGCCTGGCCGGCCTGCAGATATCTAAAAAGCCCGGCGACTGGTCTGGCCACTTAGGAACACTGGTTGGAACAGGGCCACGACCCGAAAGGTTGGGAAGACTCATGGATATTGGGCCGGCGAATGGCCTGTCCGTACATGGGAAAGAGTTATGCAGGCAAGCGGGTATATCCTCAATTATCCCGCTTCAGGAGCGTGCATCGACTGTAGTCCAAATGTCCCGCTTTCCTTACCTTGTATTTAACGTAAGGACCTGCCGCCCCGGTGGGACCAGTACATCTACATTCCTATGACTGTATATTATTGTCATGAAGCACTCACTTTTACTAAAGTCTCAAGTTTCCACAGCACGTAAGCTTCTGGCCACGTGTGTTAATAGATACACCGTTGCGTACGTTACCGCATGTGCACGGGTTGGCGGGGGATGGAATGGACCGGATTGGGTGCTTTACTGGTGTGCGAAGGAATAGCGTCCTTTGGCCAACCACTGCTTCCACTACATGTATCTGCCAGGATTTGCGTATGTCACTGGTTCGGGGTTAGAATTGGCTGTAGCGATCTGCTGCAGGAGGCATCAGGAGGATGGCGAGTAGAGCTCAAGATGTTTAAGCTCGTAGATAGCATGTTGGTGTTGGTTGGGATTGCGGTGGTGTTTTCGGTCAGGATCTTACTCTTCATGCCATGCGCTTCGCTGGGTTTGTCCCTACAGAAGCAGCTTGTAACTTAGATTTCAATCCACTTTCTTTGATTTTCTTTGATGACATGTATTCTCTTTGCAGCGACCGCCATATGGTTGTGTCAGCAGAAAAGATCGCTCTACCCGCACGTTTCCTCTTGGCTTGTTAGTGACACGTGACACGGTGCCCTGCCCTTGCCCTAATCTTCCTAACTGGCCGCTAGAACCGTCACGAGCACCTGTACGTATTTATTCCGACTCATTTACCAAGTCGGCTGCTTTGAAAATAAATTGGGTGTTTTGCAAAGAAGGCAACTTTGCACTTCAGTCGACTCCTTTGCAAATAAGCTAGCTGAAATACAAAGCGGTCACCTTTGCAAACCAGCCGACTTATTTGCAAAGAAGCTAATGAAAAGGACAGCTGTTCTTTGTAAGTGGCAAGTCGCCACCGGTCACTTTACTTTAAGTCGTGAGGGTTAGAACAATTCTACAACACTTACTTGACTGAAGCCGGGAGCCGAGTGCGCTTGGGAGTCGAGTGCGTTTGGGAGCATGGAATCGAGTGAATTTCGAAGCTGGAAGTCGAATGTACCTGGAAGCATGCAACTAAGCGCACCTAGGAGAACGGAGAATGAAGTATAGCATCTAGCACAGGTTCACAGGTCAAACCATCGTGATTTAGCCTACCCCCGCATATCTACTCTCCATAGTAATCTCGTGCAATTGATATCATACTGTCCGCAACCACGCGTAGGTCCAGAGGGTTTTATAGTGCCACGCGTCAAATATCCTATGGAATACCATCTGAAAAACAGCTTCTCTATGAGTTGCGCGTCGCGCAAGATCATCTTCCTGATAATGGTTTTGTATATCGTGTGCTGGAGACCACAAAGAAACCATATCATACAACCTGTCAAACCTTAATTTCAACCTTAACTTTGAGCTTACTTGCATATAAGTTGACTTGTTTACAAAGCCGCTCACTTTGTAAACCAGGCGGTGTGTTTGGCAAATAAGTCAATTGAGGTGCAAAGTTGCCTCATTTGCAAATGAGCCAGCTTATTTGCAAATTAGTCAACTGATTTGCAAATCGCGCCAACTTATTTGTAAAGCGGATATTTTGGTAAATGAGTCGGAACATATTTATTGTCCTCCACCCCACACTCAAACACGCTAACCTTCTCTCAAGACTTAGAACTCACATGAGTAAAGCAATCCTACGAAGGAAATACTTCAACGAACTATTTAACCACTTCGCTTAGTCATACTCTCCTCGAGGTCATTAAGCCATCGAGAATGATTCCGGGCCACATCCTCTCCACCCCGTTGTCTCAGTAGTGTTATGCATGAGACGAAATGTCCCGAGATTCATCTAGGGACCAGAGGGCGAGGCCGATGAGACTCTGATAATGACAAGATGAGACATCCCGAGCCTGTCGCTAGGACTAAACTCCAAGTCCTGAAAGGGTAGTGGGGGGGAGCTCCGCCATCTAGCCGGCTCGCCCGGAGGCGGAGGGGGTTATTTAGGTCCTGTCATACTCTAGTAAGAGTGAATACAGTATGATTAAACAACAACAACAACTCCAAGTCCTGGGGCCATGATCTCATCTCGCGCATATCGAAACTTTCGGGATTACCTTGCGCAATTTTGGTATGAAACAGCGCAGTGCATACAACTTCGAAGCTATGCAGCTCGTGTGACGTTTTACCGATTGGTCGATGGTTGGAAGGTATCTGCTGAGGATTTGTTCTCTGGGCGCGATGAATACCTAAAGACAATCCACTCTTTAGTCTAAGGCAATCCACTGTTGTTGGAGTTAATAGTTTTGGTACTTTATACAACTCGGGAAAGGACCATGCCGTGGACACTCGCATGTCGGAAGTGATCTGACCTAGCTCAAATCCCTAAACAAGCTATATTCTAACACCCCATCTAGCTCTCGCACCTTAAATCGAGACCTATTTAAGACAGCCGCTTTCGAGACGACGTTGTCTAGTTTCCTCTCTACCACCACAATATATTTACTTCACCATCCTCCGAGGTAAAGTTAGCGCAGCTACCAATGCATCTCGAGAAGCTAAGCTTAGATGGGTTCCCGAAACCTATAACGACCTCTAGAAACTCTGCCAGTAGTTTCACAGCCTTGCTCAATCTGCAGCTGCAAAAGTTGTCGAAGATGTCCAATCCACTGGTCGCCTCTTCCTGGCCACCTCTTCCCGCGATATCATATGACAGCGCTCATGAAGTGATTCGCAATGGTCAAGTTCTACAGCCTGTGGGCCCAGAAAGTTGCTATTCCGGAGAACATTAATGACGAATAGATCCTATTGATCTGGAGTTGTATCACTACTACCTGAACGAACGAAGGCGTGAAGATATTTGCCCGCGCTGAACCATGATCCTCTCAGTTCGCTCAGTTATGGGAGAATTACCGTGACGGAGGAAATGACTGGTCTATCCACAACCGCCACATACGAGTCACAAGCATGTCTCAAAGAACACACCCACAAACTGTCATCCTCCCAACAATCCCCAGTACCGAGTATGTCACCTGAACCGTCTATCTCAATCGCATGCGTTCTAAGCAGCAGAAAAGGTCTCTACTTACCTCCAGGATGGCTACATGTGGTATTCACCCTGGAGAGTGGATATCTGGGCGGATATGCTCGTTAAATAGTAAGGGCTAGGGGGAGCGAGCAGGCATGTTCCCACCTTTGTAGCGAAACGAAGAGTCCAGAATGGCAAGGGGTGAATCACAGAACACATCAAGCTACATTCCCTTCCGATGAGCAAGAATATCTGTCTAGAGATATCAATCTCGGCGACGACTCAGAGAATGACCTGCAAGGAGGGGAAGAAGTGGGAAGGTGTGAGGGCATACAATCTTCTTTACCTTCCATTTTGGACACTATCTCGAGCCAGATTGGAGGTTGGATGACAGTGTTCTTGCGGTTCGGCGGCCATAAGACAGCTCATACGTAAGAGACGCGCCAGTCATTCAGAAATCAATCCAGAAGCGAGAGCAGAAAGTCTTCAAAAAAAAAAACATATAGGTGAACCACTGCTGCGGGTGGATATTTACAGATTCGAGAATCTCTGGAAAAGGCCCTTGCAGACAACGTCACGGGTGATGCAGATGTTGATGCCAAACAAAACATCTATCATGGCCAAATTTGCACATTCACATTATTTTCGCTGCCAGAACGCACGCACACACATAAAATGGCATCCAACCCTTCTTTTCTCCTCTTCTCCGCCTTTTTTTTCAATCAATATCATACCATCAGATTGAACCATCTTCTGAACCTTGTCTACAACGACAACCACATCACAAGTACCTAGTCTCCCTCTTTGTTTCATCGTCACACTAATATCCTCTAGAATGGCCAGGTCTCTCCATCCTCTCAAGACATCTCAGCTCAAGATGTCTACCCGGTTCCAAGTCAGCCGGGGGAGAGGGTGGGAAAGTTCCGTTGATAATTTAAAGGAGGACCTCAATCTAACAAGAATGTAAAGCTTGTCCTTATTTATGAGTTATAGAGGATAGTCTTTAGAGAATCAAATAAAGTTTTCGAACGCACTGATCTGCATTCTTTCGGTGACATCCCTAGGCGTAGTATGCAGCGCATGTGCTACTGATATTTTGGCGTATCCATTCCATTGGCGGGCTCAACCTCACATTTAAGTGGCTGGTGGTGATACACGCTAACCATCGTTTCCCCACACCTTTTCTTTTGTTGTGATGCCCTTGCGGCATAACTGTCCGGATGATCGGGTGGTTTCGGATGTTGTATCATCTGACCAGAGCCATTGGCCGGTAAATCTTTCATGTTTTTTGGTGCAAGGTATCTGACTGTTTTGGTGACCGTTTTTATATGCAGTGATGTGTATTCTTGAGCACCGGTGTCTTAAAACCGGTCATCGGTTCCAAGATCTGTACTAGGTTTCACGACTGCCCATCGTTTTGACCCTCCTGCACATTCTAATCGTCGTGAGTCGTGAAACTAGATGGCTATTTCAGATTAGATCCAGACTTAAGATGTCGTCATGTAACACATGGTCTTCTAGGCGGTTTTGTTTGAGTGATCATGAATACTCGCCCCCCTGTTATCTTTTATATGGCAGCGCCCCCTCGAGAAACTCTGTAGATTAGGCGGGCGAACTCAACGTACCTCAAATGCCCACCAGAAGGATTTAAATTGAATAAGATGAAAAGTTGTATTGCTCCTATAGGAATTGTTAAGGGTCGTACCATGAGTGCCTGATGCATCTTTTGAGATCGGCCTGGTAAGGATGTGTGAGGGAAATCCCGCATAGCCGATGTCCCTGGAACAGTGGCGACGTGCTCGACTTCCCTCGTCGCCTTATCTCATTAGAAAAGGTTAGAAGCTGAAATATTACATAGAATGCGCAAAAACTTGAAAAGCTTATTGTGAAAGAGAGAGGTTCCAAGGTTGTATGTGTGGTGTCTCGGCAGTCTAACCTTCTTAAGCTTCATCCCTACAGCAAGCTCAACGTTCAGCTCTACATCCCGGTAATAAACCTTCGATCACAACGACCTCTTATATAACGTACATCCCATTCTACCGTATGGATGCCCCTCCACTCACCGGATCTGCTTCCTCTCCAAAACTTAGATCGCGATCACGCTCCGCACCTCGACAACGGCAACTACAACACCTCCGACGACGAAGAGGACGCGATGACACCATGGGACATAGCAGCGAGGCCTGGCATGGTTACTCGCGCGGCGTCCGAGGGGCGGTCTGCGCAGCCGCTATTAGAGGAATCGGGATTGCAGCGCGGCCGTGGTGAAACGAGTTATGAAGGCACAGGAGAGGTTGAGGCAAGGGCGAGACGGAGACATGAGATGCGGAGTCGGAGTCCTTCGGGGGCGGCAGCAGAGTAGGTGGTTCGGCTTGAGCTCTAGGTACTCAGTGCTCACCAAATTTGCACTTCCAGGCTTGCTACGAGGAAGAAGTATATACTTGCGTTGGTATTTCTAGTATTGTCGCTGGTTTCGTTTGTGGTATGCTATTGCTTCCTGCCCTGGAAGTGGCTGGAGAGGGGAGCTTAAGGGGGGTAAATATAGGTGCAAACTGAAACGGCGGTCTATATACAGTCCGAGTTAGGTTGGAAGAAACCGTATCTCATGCTGTGCGGCTTCACCCACTCACTTCTTCCCTGCTGACGAGTGTAGCTACATCACCCATGGCTCCTGGGCAGTCCTTTGGCCGTTCCAGCTCCTAATTCTCAAAGCCCGTAAGCCGCACCAGCCGTGGTCGGTATTCTTCAAATCACATATCCATCACCTACTTACGACGGCCCGGATGATCATGGTTGGCTCCCCGCACCTCTCTGCTAGCCAAAACAAGCTCAACCCCGTTCCGTTCATGGTCCGCCGGATTGTGTCGATTACTTGTGTACTCACCATTGCAGGATCAACATGGTATGTGGCGGTGAACATGACGACACCCAGCGACCTCACAGCAATCTACAACTGCTCGGCGTTTTTTGCATACGTTTTTAGTATATTTATGCTGAAAGAGCGGATGCGGGCTGACAAGATCTTCTCTGTGGTGGTGGCATGCGTGGGTGTGTTAATTGTTGCGTATGGGGATGGGGGCACGGTGGAGAAGGGGAAGGAAGTGGAGGCGGCAAACCGGACGGTTGGAAATCTCATCATCGGCGTGGGAAGTGTTATGTACGGGTTCTATGAGGTGCTCTATAAAAAGGCCGCTTGCCCACCCGACGGCGTGTCCGCCTCGCGCACCATTATCTTCGCCAACACCGTCGGGAGTGGTTTGGGCGTCACGACTCTCGTACCTCCCCCGATACCTCCCTTCCGTCACCCGCCATACTAATACTAAACAGTGTGTCCTCTGGATCCCGATCCCCATATTCCACATTCTCGGCTGGGAGGCCTTCGAGCTACCGCACGGAGATGTGGCGTGGCTGATGGCCATCTCCGTATTCTCGAACGCGGTATTCTCCGGTAGCTTCTTGGTGTTGATCTCGCTCACTAGCCCCGTGTTGTCGAGTGTTGCAGCATTGTTGACGATATTCTTGGTCGCTACTGTGGACTGGTTGTTTAGGGGTAAGTCGCTGAGTGCAGCCACGATCTTGGGTGGCCTCGTGATTTCGGGTGCATTCTTTTTGTTGGCGTGGAGTACGTGGAGGGAGATGAATGAAGAGGAGGAAAGGACTGGGAGGAAGAAGGATGATGATGACGAGGCCGTGTATAGCGAGAGCGAGTTTGAGGAGGGTGATGTCTAGGTGACGAGCCACGGGATGGTGAGTGGTAGTAGGGGACTATAGACATAGACTTCGCAAGAGGAGGGTGATGTCTAGGTGACGAGCCACGGGATGGCGAGTGGTAGTAGGGGACTATAGACATAGACTTCGCAAGAGGAGGATGGAGATGGAGTTAAGGGAAGGTGGTACTTATATTATTGGACTTTGTTTGTAGATCGATAGTTATTTATACCTCCGCGTTGTTGCTACGTTCCTTCTTAACTCCCTGGGTGACATCCGATGCAGTTGAGCCTCACGTCGTCAGCGCCGAGACCTAGCCTAGCAACGACATTAGCCAACGAGCACTAACACCCACTCATCACCACAGTACCACAGCATCACAGTACTCTTCACAATGGCCGACGCTCCCATAGGTTTCCATCTCCCGTACACTCCGAAAGCTTCCAATTCCTGCTAACAGCTTTCATCTGCCAGTTCTGGACGGAGGAACCGGTTTGTATGGCCCCACTCTCTTCACCCCCGCTTGAGCTCCATCCAGCTCCATTACTGATAAGGATTCTGCAATAACTCACAGCCTCAAAGTCGGATATGCCGGACAGAACTTCCCCGAACACCAATATCCATCCATCGTTGGACGTCCGATACTGCGTGCAGAGGAGCGGTCGGGGGATATGGTAGTCTTCCGTGTCCCCCCGGGGAATCATACTCACACTTCCGCACAGGTCGTCAAAGACATCATGGTAGGCGACGAAGCCGCCGCACTCCGCTCAATGCTACAAATCACCTACCCCGTGCGTCTCCCACCTCTCCCACCTCTCCCACACCCTCCCTACTAACAGCCATACCTTAGATGGACAACGGCATCATCAAGCGCTGGGACGACATGCAACACGTCTGGGACTACACCTTTACGGAGAAACTTAAGGTTGACCCAACGGGGCGTAAGATCCTTCTGACCGAACCACCAATGAATCCACTCTCCCACCGTGAGAAAATGTGTGAAGTAATGTTCGAACGCTACTCCTTCGGTGGGGTCTACGTCGCGATCCAAGCTGTTCTCGCACTCTACGCACAGGGTCTTTCCTCTGGCGTCGTCGTTGACTCCGGAGACGGAGTAACCCACATCGTCCCCGTGTACGAAAGCGTAGTTCTAAACCACCTCACGCGCCGCCTCAACGTTGCTGGTCGCGATGTCACCCGCCAACTCATCGCGCTGCTCCTCCGGCGTGGATACGCCCTAAACAGAACTGCAGACTTTGAAACCGCACGCGCGATAAAGGAGAAGCTTTGCTATGTCTCGTATGATCTAGAGTTGGACCATAAGCTCTCGGAGGAAACTACGGTACTGGTGGAAAGCTACACTCTTCCCGATGGCCGTACGATCCGCGTTGGAAGTGAGCGGTTTGAGGCACCGGAATGTATGTTCCAGCCGCATCTAGTGGATGTGGAGCAACCAGGGATCGCAGAGATGTTATTCGAGACTATACAGAGTGCGGACGTCGATATTCGCACGAGCTTGTACCGGGCGGTTGTGCTCTCGGGTGGAAGTAGCATGTACCCCGGCCTTCCCAGTAGGCTGGAAAAGGAGCTGAAGCAGCTGTGGTTGACGAGGGTTTTGCATGGAGATCCAGAGCGTCTGAATGTATGTACCCATTCACTTGTTCTTGTAAGAGTGGCTGCTGACTGGGTGGGGATAGAAATTCAAGGTCCGCATCGAAGACCCGCCGAGACGTCGCCACATGGTTTTTCTGGGTGGTGCAGTGCTGGCAAATATCATGGCCGATAAGGAGACTATGTGGATTTCGAAGGCGGAGTGGGATGAGCAGGGTCCTAGGTGCTTGGAGAAGCTTGGGCCGCGGTAGGGTAGGAGAGGAAGAGGAAGAGGGCGGATAGATCAACGGGCTTCTTTTGTATATCTTGCGTGCATGTCTGAAGCGTGTGAAAAGAACGGATATCATTGCGACGGTGTCATTTTTAAATTGGACAATCAATGATTCCCTGTTTCTTTTGATGGAAATATACCCCGATTGCTCTCCAGAAGCAGGCTGTCACTGAGAAGGGTATCGCAAAAAAACATCCATGATATCAACCACACCAGTTCGTTCATCCACTCAAGCCACACTACTGCTGTACAAGATGAAAACACATACGCTCCACTCGAAAGTCCCATAAATACAAGAGTCAGCAAACCAAATCCTCGGATCCCGTACGCCCGAACCCGAAGCAATCAACCCAAGAACGCCCCCAAAACCATGTCCAGTAGTATCCGTTAGTATGAAACACCCTCCTCCACCCCCTCCACCCCCTTCACCCCCACCCCTCATTTACCAAACCTACAAGTCATAAGTCCGTTGTCCGATCCGTACCCCCTCTTCATCTCTGAACCGTAGAATCTATCCTTCCTTCAGCCTCTTCCTAGTCCCCGTGATTGAGTCATCCGGTAACCCACTCCTCTTGGTTCCGGGGAGGGAAATATCATTATCGTCCTGCGTCACCCGGCGGTGAGGGTACTCGAATTGCTGGCCCTCAAATGCACTGTTCCTTGTTAGCCCATTCCTCCAATAACCCTGGGATACAAACACGGACTTTAGCGATAGTTTCGCGCCCTCGTGGAAATATGGGTGTTCCAACGCGTGTTGTGCCGACAACCGCTTCGTGGGATCGTAGTTTAGGAGTCCAGCCAAGAGCTTGAACCCGTGTGGATTGGTTTGGCCGATCTGGTGGTACCATGCTTCGAGGTTGTTGCCGTACTGTTTAAACGTTGAGAGTTGGTTGTACTCTGGGTTCTGGGCTACATCTGGCCACCGCTCCTTGGTGGGTGTGCCCAGGATCTCGATGATCTTTTGCATTTGGTTCCGCTGGAAGGGGACGGTGCTTTTCTTTTCCATCTTTGCTTCTTCGCCTTTGAAGATTGGTCGCAGTGCGAGGAGCTCGGCGAAGATACACCCTACCGCCCAGGTGTCGATTGCGGTTGTGTAATGTTTGCTACCTAAGAGGAGCTCAGGGGCGCGGTACCATATTGTGACTACGACTTTGTCGCCGGTGTAAAGTGATTGCAGTGGTTTGTAGAATAGCCGGGCTAGACCGAGGTCTCCGATCTTCACCTCGCCCCCGGCAGTAACCATGATATTAGCCGGCTTGAGATCGCGGTGGAGAACCCAGTTCTGGTGTAGGTATGAGACGCCGTTGAGGAGTTGCCACAGCACAGATTTTACGGTGGCTTCGGGAATTGGCCGCCGGTCTTGGCTCTGAGAGTGGTAGTGGATTATTTGTAGCAAATCGTGCTCCGCGTACTCGAATACCATGTAGATGCATTTGTCCTCGAGGATGATTTCGTGGAGGTGGATGATGTTTTCGTGCGACAGTTCAGAACAGAGCTGGTTACGTTAGAAAGAGGGGGAAAAGGGGGGAGGGAGAAAAAGGGATTGAGTCGCACCGCCATCTCTCGACATGCTGATTGTGATATCCCCGTGTATTGGATCACCTCGCCCTCTTTGTCTGGTTTGAACCTAGGGGAAGTTAGTTGAGACGGAGGAAATGTGGAGAAAAACACACTTCTTGATTGCGAACTCCTTTTTGTTCCCAGGCGTCTTACTCCGCGCTTTGTACACCCGCCCGTACGTCCCCGACGAAATGAAGCCGATGATCTGGTATTTCTCGAGGACACGGACCTTGCTTCTGTATGGCGGCATCTTTTCGCGGTCGGAAGAAGTTGCGACGGCGGCGGTGGCTGTGGTGGCAGTGGCGGTGTCCTCGGGAGTGGTGTTATTGCTATCGACTTCTTCGCGGGGACGCTTGGGGGGACGTTGGTGGATCGGGTCGGTATTTGAGGAGGAGGAGGTGGGAGGAGGTGGAGGAGGAGGAGGGAGTGGCGGAGGTGCAGCCGCTGTTACGGAACGGTGCATAGCTTGGGCTGGATCACTTTCTTCCCCGATAACCTAGGCGTTGTGCTCGTTCCGCCTCCTGCATTAGACCGGAGCCGGTAAGTGCGGTAGTGTTTGAGCTAGCTAGCGGGTTCGGGTTGGGTTATGATAGATAGATAGATTAGTGACTTGGTATTGTAAAAGCGCAAGTGCGTCGGTTGTCGGGACGCCGGGTGCAGTGTCAGTTGCAGCTCAGCTCAGCTGGCTGGGGCGGCGGCGGGCTTGGGGTTATGGCTGGCTGGCTGCTGGCTTGCTGGCTGGCTGGCTGCAGGCGACGGGAGGTGGGAGGTACGTGGGTGAGGTGGGCAACGCGAGGGGAAAGAGAGGGAGGGGTGAGTGAGGTGGATGAAGACGGCAGCGGGAGATAGATGGGTGGATGTGGGGCTGGCTGAGGATTTGGTTGTCAATCAACAAAGTGCCGGCCTGCGACTGGCCCGCATGGTATGCATCAGCATCACAGCGAGAAAACGGCTGGCAATGTACAGTATCTTCCTTTTGCGGGCAGCTGGCTAGCCACGGCTGTACGATGCGGCAATCGATACGCTGAATTTGCTAACTTGTAGGCTGGCGATATTTGTGATTACTGCGGGCCTTTGATGCGGATCGGGGGATCTGCGGTTATCTGGGGGTTATCTGAATCTAATCTTGTGTAACGACGGTAACGTCAGCTCCATCTCCCCGCATGCCGTGAACTTCATCACAGCTCCACAACACCTTTGTTCTCGATCTCTCTTCAAGCTTTCCCGTCTGCCAGCTGTCGCTGGCCATACACGCAACAATGCCAACCGAGCCATACCTTCTCTACGCGGTCGCCATCATCTCGTTGGGGACCTTTCAATTCGGCTACAACATGGTGCGTATAGGTCCGTTCGTTTGATACGCATCTTCTGATACTCGTGTAGGCCGAGTTGAACGAGCCTCGCGATGCGATGACCTGCCCCTCCACTACCAGACCGTCCTCGCAAGGTCTCCCTGAGTGCATCCCCATGGCCTCATGGGAATTTGGTACCCATATCCTCTTCCCTTCGCAGGACTCACTAACTCTCTGCAGGCCTCGTCACCTCTATCTTTGCCCTCGGCGGATTGTTCGGCGCACTCGCGTCACAGCCGATGGGAAATCGATACGGACGCAGGAGCACCCTCGCTTTAAACTCACTAGGCTTCATCATCGCAGCTGTCATGAAGGCGCTAGCTACAAATGTCCCCACGTTGGCGCTAGGGAGATTCATCAGCGGGCTTAGCAGCGGGGCCGCCGCCGTCGTCGTGCCGCTATATATCAATGAGATTGCGCCGCCGGATACGAAGGGGAAATTGTACACTCCCCGTCCCCCATCCGTCAATCTATAGCTGACGCGTGGAAAGTGGGGCATTTACACAGATCTCCGTCAACATCGGTATCCTCACGACGCAGGTTTTAGGATTGTTCCTGAGTACGTAATTTCACCCCCGGTTTATTATCCAAAGCTTATTGTGGCAGGTAAACCCCTGTACTGGCGGCTCATCCTCGTTGTCGGTGCTGCCATCGGTGCTCTCCAGGGCGCGCTACTTCTCGGAATCCCAGAGTCTCCTAAATACCTCGTCTCCGTTGGAAACCGTAACGGCGCACGAGACAGCCTTGCAAGGCTACGGGGACCATCCTACTCTGCCGAGATTGAAGATGAAATCCGCGGTAAATATACTCCCCTGCCTCCACCTTCTGCTCCCACTGACACACGCTCAGAGGAGGAACCACTCACCGGGGCCACCGAAGACCCCACCAAAGTCAGCACCTTCGCCTTTGTGACCAAGCGCGAGCACCGCAAAAGCGCCCTCATCGTCTGCGGCCTCATGCTCGCACAACAACTCACCGGCATCAACGCATGCATCCTACACGGAGTATCAATCCTTCAAACCCTCCTCCCCTCGGCAGCCGGCTACATCAACGTCATCATCTCAGCAGCAAACCTAACCATCACCTCCATTGCATCCATGTACTTCGACAAAGTCTCCCACAAGTCCCTTCTAATCCTCTCCATGCTCGGAATGGGCTCGTTTGCGTTCCTTCTTGCCGCGGGTATCGCAAATGGAATCGCGATCCTAAGCGCAGTGGCGTTCTTTATGTTTGTGTCCAGTTTCTCGATTGGACTCGGACCCCTACCGTGGATGGTTGCCAGTAAGACGGTAAGTTATAGAGCGGTTGATGCAGCGCAGAGTGCCGGGATTGTCGTTAATTGGATGGGAACGTTTTTGGTTGCGTTTGCGGTGCCGATTTTGCCACCTGTGCTGAGCTTTGTGAGTTTTGGGGTTATTGGGTTTGTTAGTGCGGCGACGGTTAGTTGGGGGGTAGATACGTACTAAGGAAGGGGGGAGGAATAGATGTGAGGATACCAGAATTGAATTGATACACCGAGTTGTGATCTGAGAAGCACACATTTTGTGAACGTGCTGGTGCTTTGATAATTCCCAAATTATCACAGGTAAAGTGTTTATATACTTCTGCCCACACCGGCTTTTGAGGCTTGAAGTCGCAACATCCGCTCACCTACTTTCGGAGTGCCGGCGAATCTGCGAATTAGGGCTTAGGGTTATACACCCTCTACTCCTACACCACCACGCTTTCTATCCGCCCTGTCCCTACCACGCTACATACAACACAACACCAACTGATGGCCGCAAAATAACCCATAGTGTGATGAGATGAGATATTACCCGGACTACGAGAGTGAAATCCTATGGTTGATACAAAGAGACGAGCGAGATTTCATTGAACAGAGAGGTCTTCGCTTCTCTAAAGTACTGTTTGCAGTATGTCTCATTAGTACGAAAGTAGAAGCGAGAGAGTGGGGCAATAAATGAAATCTTGAGAGCTATCAATGAAGTTCTAAACAACTGGAATACGTCGGAGCTCGTTACGCCGACAGCTCTCCGGGGTTTAGCTGGGCGGGGGATACTTACCACGAAACCGGAGTTCGCCATACCGATCGGAACATATCTAGTTCTCCTCTAGTTTCGCTTAGACCCATTTTCTCCGCTGCGCAGAAGCTTCACAGCAATTTTTTGGGTGAGCGTCCATTCGAGAATAGTTACCTACATTGGGCGCTAGCCGATGGCCGCAGGTGATAGGAGACGAGATATTCTACTCCGACCTACCATCGTTTCTCTCTCCAAACAGGGAACAAAATGTCATCTTCCAGAGCCCCAGTCCCATTTCGTCCCCCGGGAAAGAGGCCAAGCTCAGGCTACCGGAGGTGATATCCTATGGTGCGAACAGTGGCGAACACGATAGCCTGGGTCATCTCTCGATACGAGAGCAGTCTTCGGTTCACTGAAGTACTGTTTGTAATGTGCCCCATCAGTGTGCAGCACGAGTTTGAGGTTACTTAGCTAGTATGCCAGGATGAGATGAAGTTCCGGGTTGGCGAGACGTCGAAGCTCGTTAGGCTTCTGACTGTACTACTCACAGTGGTCCGGACGCTGGTTAGTGCTGACGAGTATTTTTCTACTGGACAGTCGTTGCTGACAGCTCTACAATGACCGGACATGGTGATAAAGCTTGGACCACATACTCGAGCCTCTCTATTCCTCCTTTGATAGGGCCCCTTTTCACGGTCTTTCAATTCTGATTCCTATCATATGCACCCAAACTTGACCAACAGCAGACCTAACTCGAGTTTACATGGCTTTACAAAATGCCTGGCTTATTTTAGATGGCATTCTACAATGCTGACAGACTTTAACCCATCGGATACCGGCTTGCTGACGCTGACAAGTATATAAAAATTTCCGGATGGACACCCATATGACTGCTGACGTCCGGACCACTGTGAGTAGTACAGTAATTTCTCGACTAATCCAAATATTTTTTCCGAGACCGCTACGGTAGCAAAAAGCACATGGTTCTTCGCGATTCAATGACAACAGAAATGGGAGAGGAAGAAGTTAAACGGGGAGTAGGAGGTTGTTGTATTGGTGCTGGTGTGAGAACTGCATATGTTCCGACCAGTTTGGCGAACTCCAGCTTCATGGTAAGTATCTCCCGCCTAGCTAAGTTCCGTAATGCAGTACTTCCATCACACAGGACATTCCACATGTCCCACTTGTCGTCGCCCTGCTACAAAATGGCTGAAAAGAGACAGGCACTATTTCTCTTAGCAACGCTGTGAGAAATTGCGGAATTCCATATCGGGCTTTCCCCCTCGAGATGTATAATGAAATTACATAGACTTATCCTGAGATTTGAGCTGCTGCAGTTTGAGCGCTAGCGCTGGGTTATGCCTGTCCTTCCTTCTGCGGGACAGCCTCATATCACGACGAATCACAGAATGGGGATGGAAGCACGGGATGCGCTAGAATATAGTTTTTGTCATTGGTCCCGGTTCCCGGGATGAAGTTCCGGATTGGCGAGATGTTTCGAGTAGCCAGTAACTGGACGATGGAGTAGGCCGGGGATTGCTATGTCCCCATCGACTTCGTCGAATGATGGCCTTACGTACCGCCTATTTGCAGGTATATATACCATCTTTCCGGGTGTAGGTACTGTACTAGGTTTTGTACTTCATACTGGGGGGGCTGATACATGGGGAATTGATCCATACCGCGCAGGTTTACACCTGTTGCGTCACATACTGCGAATTGTGATTACCGTATATATCGCGAAGCACTGAGACGGGGGAGGACAAGAAGGTGGTGGTGGTGGTGGTGGTGGATAAAGTAGCTGGAGTGGATGATTAATAGTAATACTCGGTTAGCATTTTTGAGGGCAGTGGAAGATAACCACAGTTACCAGACTTCGAAGTACTGAGGTTCACAGGATAGCATTCGGCCGTGGCGTATGATTACAAATTACTGAACTCATTCTACTCTTGATTACGATTACCAAGGTAAAATTGCTTATACCAAACGCCCTTTGATTACTGATTACGTATGACATACAAAGCCCGGTACAGTATTTTAATATCAGGTTTGAGGATTATGTGACGGTGGTGAAGAAATGGACTACAGAAGAAGCAACTGAAGCCGCTATTGACAGAACCACGGGGCTGTACTGAGAGATAGTAAAGGACTAATAAATTGGTAACAAAAAGGTAAGCATTTGCAATTGGCTACATGTGATATCAACTCTTCATCGCCACCACCTTATACTGCCGTCGTGTCTATATTAATACCATTGATTTCTATTCATTACACGTCCAGATTGTGTCATCCGTCACTACCCTGCTTTACCCTAGAGCTTCTGAGCCCGCATCCGTTAAAAAAGAAGTCATCTAATCGCTATAATTCTCGAAATTGGTGGCCATAGCTTAGGAGTGCTGTTATATTATATATTTCTAGGTTGTGACGCAGGCGTGGTGGAAGATCTATTAGAATCCTTTGCCCTACCTGATTTGTCGACATCACTCCGAACAATCTCAACTTTCTTTAGCAAATCCCGCATATTCCCTGAGACTCTGATGGCCGGATTCTTGTCATTGCTGAGATGTTGCCACCTAAGGTGTGTCATGGCATTGTATTCCACACCATAAAACTTAGGAAGTGAGCAAGCCTTGCACTCCGCCAACAGCCCACTCCCGGATCCATCCTTCGCCACCCAACAGACCTTCTTTCTGGAATGGACTCGATCAAAGTGTAGGCGGTACTCATAGTCCCATATACGGAAATCCTTTGAATCCTCTGGGCAATGGTCACACATCACCAGTCGGTGTTTAGGTCGAACATATCTAGGTTTGGATGCAGCCGGCCTGCTTGCCAAACCGATTCCAGCTGTTGGCTCAATACTGGAGGTCATCAATACACTTGGCTGGCATTGAAGGTAAACTGTCTAGGCTTTCTAACTCTAGCCGATACAATATCAGTTAATCACGCTGTGACAAGCTCTAGGGTTATAGGACCACCCACCGAATTTCACTAGTTCTCTCAAATCCAAAGCTGATTTCTGACACTGGGGAGCTTTCGCACACATGACTCCTTTACCGCCACGCACCTGCTGTTCCGGAATCTCCGGAACTAGTTGGATGGGCGTCCGTGCACGGTTAATATTAGCGAATAAGCTACCGATCTCCGCTGACGTGAATCTAAGATTGATGTGTGAATTGACAAAGGGGAGCATAGGCCTTGAGGACCCAGGATCAAGTGTAAGATTGGTCCCCTCCTCATTCAGATTTTCGCGGACCAATAAGTCAGTGATGCAGTCATCTATGGGGAATTCTTCTTCAGATTTCACTGGCTTTCACACTGTTCGATTTAGTTGATAATGACTTCTCCCTCGTGGCCATGTCTAGTGCGCGAGCGAGCATGCAAGCGATCGTCACATTTTGTGAAGGTTAACAAATATTAGCAGATCCGTGGTACCATCCTGTTTTGCCGGTTTCGGGGATATGCTGTTATTATCAGGTACGGGTACGGGATATTAAGGTGAAGAGGTCACAGCAAATTTTCACTAGACTAACTATCTATTTATCTACGTCCTGTATCTGAGGTTGATCGTAACTGGGCTGGATGTGTTGTTAATGCGGGTTCCCCTCTCATAGTCTGGGAAATACCTACCGGGCTCCAGCCACTCATTTCCTAACCGCGAGAGTATGAATGGCTGATATAGCAATAAGGAGTAGCAGAGTCTGAAGGATGAACGACGAACTGTCAAGAACCTAGCCTAAGGATTTCAGTTGAGGAGACGATGATGGGCTGAATAGTGAGGATCAATACATTCAGAGAGTGTAGGGTGCACATGAAGCTCAAGCAAGGAAAAGCAACGTGATGGCGTTCACAGAAACTAAGATCCAGCCAAATTGAAAGCTCCAGACAAACGGGTTCGGCTGATCTGTGTGCATGCGGTGCACATACCGCACAGATATTCCGAGTTACAAGCTCACCATATATCTGATCATCCGTGAGAAACCCTTTCATTCATGGAGGGGCTAGGGTTATCTAAACATCATTCATGCGGCTTCAATTGGCAATCATTAGGGGCTGAAGCTGAGCATAAGACGATGCAGCATCATATGTAACACGCCTTGTATTCAGCCTTGAACTACTTACGCAGACCGGCTCGAGCTCGCATAGTAAAAAGCACAGACGCTGAACTAATCCCTCCAGATTGAAGTTTCAAGTAACTCCATCCTACGCAATATAGAAGGAACGAACAGCCATAGAGTAGTTAGTGATAGGTCATTTTACACTCCTAGTACCAAGCACGATAGAAGTGGAAATTGTACCTAGAGCATCTAGTATTGTAAACATATACAATCTTGTGTCGCCTCGAAGCATTCTCATTGGCCGGAATTATTCGGCATGTGGCAGTGCGTCGGTTTCTGTGGCGTCATCCGCAACACCATCGTGATCTTCCACCATCGTCATTTTCCTTGGACTCACGCGTCATTTCTACGTGATGTTTTGTTGCCACGAGGGAGAATGGAGGAGATAGCTGCAGAATAACGGCCAGAGATGAAAGGTAAAAAGAGAGTCAGAATAACCCGCACGTGTGCAAGTAACCGGAGCGATGAGAAAACGTGCTTCAATCCTTTCTGCTTCTTTACTTGAGATTTGTGAACTTCTTTGTTGACCATTCAAGTGTGCTAACCAAATCTTCATATTAGCTCCAGAGCTCAGCGAAGTTCACATCCTATCGGTGGCAACGCCGCCACCACGCCTTGTACTAAGTATGTAGGTACACCGAATTGTAACTCAAGCAATTATGTTGACTACCTGGTTTATTGGAACCAACAAACCCTTTCTCACTTCGTGGTCCCGTCATACATCCCTACGACCATATATTTGCAGCAGTACCAGCCCTATCGCGATCCAGCCTACCACCACCGCTGGCGGTCCAGCAGCACCCCCAAGATCGCCCGGATGATATCGTAACCATATCCAAATGAACAAGACACAAATACATGCAATTATCAACCAAACCGCTAATATCATGGCCATAGATGGCCCATGAACAGCCTGCAGCCCCCAAACTATCGGCTCGGTATTGGGCAGCGGGCCCTTTATACGCTTTGGTATCAGTGTGAGATTTTCGTCCGTATGGTCGACACATGTAGGATCGTCAAAGAAGTGTTTCATTCGCTCTCGTTCGATTGGCGGAACTAGTATTGGTGGTGCGCTGTGGTACCTTATGTCTTTTTCACACGGTAGCTCTTGTTTCTTAGAACATAGTATTCGATTTTCACCATTCGAGAAATGGTCAATCTGCATCGATCGAGTCAGTCGCTGACTACGACGAAATATCGGAAGAGGGCACTCACCCGGACAAACTTGAAACAAAGGATATCTCTAAAGGTGAATAACACATACAACCGTGGGCGAATCTGGTAGTATTGTGTTTTCAGGTTTCTGAAGAAGTTTCCATCCATTCGTTCGGGTTTTGCGGATGGCAACACAACATGCCCGAGTTTCTTGCATTGACTAAGGGTTTCCACGCAGAGAAGGACATAGTCGCAGCCCAGTGCCAGTGATGAAGAGGAAGCGAGTGAGGTTGGCAACTGTGGATAGACTCGATGGCTAGTAGCTCTCTGTCTGTAGTCTGAACTGTCGCCGCATGAGCCAGTCTGGGTAAATTCCAAAGTAGTAGTTCCTGTGTGGATACCAGAGGGCTGTTCCAGAGGTGCTTGCAGGGGATTATGACTCTGATCGGATTCCACAGGAACAATTTTAGCGAATTCCTTTCCGCATCTCTAAAACGATGTTAACAAAACATAACAACGTATAGAATAACAGGTGATGACATACACATCCCCACCGTATATTGGTGAACCCCGGCGGACAAGTAATGGGGCGTTTGGGAGGACGAAGTGGCCACCAGACAATCTCTGTCCGATATACGTCTTCCAGCCATATCTGAAACCAATTCCAGGTAAACCCACAAAGTTTCACATACTTATTGGTGATTTCAAACATGTCTAAATTTAGTATCCAGCTAGTAACATGGTTCAACTTTTGAAGTGTATACTACATGGATGCACCCTATCAGCAAGGGATTCTGCAAATTCAGCTATTTTTTCGGCGGATCTTCGGTCCTCACAATTCTCGTGCTTGGAAGAAAACTTACTATTACGGCTACGAGAATAATGCTAGTGGACGCGGCTAGTAGGTGCACTATCGGGGATTTGCTTGTTGGGGAGGCATCGACAGGCCGTTTATCCGCGTCGATAGAACCTACTAGTGATATACCGCAAAGCTACGAAACAGAACACCGTCAGCAAATATCGGGGCAATTATCTGGGTTGATAAAACCTACTAGTAATATACCGCAAAGCTACGAAACAGAACACCGTCAGCGAATATCGGGGCAATTATCTGGGTTGATAAAACCTACTAGTAATATAAAGTAAGACTACAAAACGGAATACCGTCAGCGAATATCGGGCAATTATTCTGGCCGATGAAACCTACTACCACATCGAGACACTATGCGAAACGAAGCCCGTCAGTAAATATCGAGACAATTATCCTGGTAGATGAAACCTACAATGAAGGAACCCTATGAAATGGAACACCGTTAGTGAATATCAGGGTAACTATCCAGGTTGATGAAACCTACTGCTACAATAGAGAAATACTGTGAAACGAAACACCGTGAGTGAATACTAAGCAATTATCCAAGCTGATGAAAACCTACTAGTGCTTTACAGAAATACTGTGAAATGGAACACCGTTAGTGAATATCAGGGCAATTATCCAAGCTGATGAAACCTACTGTTACTATAGAATTGGGCTTAAGTTGTGTGAATTGGAACACCGTCAGTGAATATCAGAATAATTGTCCAGGTTGATGAAACCTACTGTAACTATAGAACCGGGCTCAAGCTGTGCGAATTGGAATACTGTCAGTGAATATCAGGCATTATCCAGGTCAACGAAACCTACAAAAAAGAGCTGCACGAATTAGAACACTGTCAGTGAATATCAGGCATTATCCAGGTCAACGAAACCTACAAAAAAGAACTGCACGAATTGGAACACCGTCAGTGAATATCAGGCATTATCCAGGTCAACGAAACCTACAAAACAGAACTGTAAAAGCGGCACACCATCAGTAAACATCAGGCAGTTATCTGTGTCGATAAAACCTACAACAAGGGACTGCAAAAACAGCACACCGTCAGTAGATATTAGGAAGTTATCTATATCAATGAAACCTACCCCAGAGAAAAATCCAAGACCTGCATACCACCAAAAGTACGACACTTGCAGCTCTAGCTTACGCAGCTCTAGCCTACGCTGCTCTAGACTATGTATACGTAGCTCGTTGGAGCTCGCCCGATTAATAGCGCGAACTGTTCGCCGGTGTCTTTTTTTCGTATCGCGGTGTCTAATACTTGCGCAGTGAGCACTTAGATCGTCGTACTTTTCAAGCATTCACAGACACTGGTGGGTCCATAGCTATCGAATGGGCCTTGATATTATCTTGCTTTGCAGAAGCACCTCTACTCGGCTGAGAGGAAATGAAACTGCTATTATCGGGTTCCGGTACGGGGATATGTTCGGATGAAGGAGCTGCAAACATCGAATCATCAAATAGACTAAACCCCATATCGTACTCCTCCTCTTGCGTCTGGTATCTACGCTGGGTGCAATGTTAGTACGATTTCCGCTCATAGCCTGATTCCTCATACCGAGTCCAAATCACTCATTTCGTAAACCTGGATGTATGGATTTTCTGCTGTTGGCTGGTGTTGTAAGGAATCTGCAAAAGTCTAGTGAACAAACACGGACATATTTATGTGTTGTCTCTAGAGTACAGCATAACTAGTTACACAGCATAACAGCTGCGCCTCCGACATGATACGAAAACTATGTCCAATTAAATAAATGAATGGCTGAGTATAGACCGTATGCTAAGAACATAGTCCTCTCAATCGCCTTAATCCTGCCCATCCGGCGTCTTAGCACCTAGCAAATATAAACCAGCCTCAAAAAAAAAGCTAAAACTCATCACCGCCAAAGCCCCACCAACCCACATCCTACCACTACCACTACCACCTCCCCACCTCCGCCACCTGCATCTCTCACCACTTCACAATGCACCACCGCGTCTCCACGACGTCACGGCTCATACTTACCGGCGCCAAGTCTCTCCCCGGATCCCTGCCTTGGCTGACTAACCCAGCAACCACCGCCGCCGTAGCAGCACACGAGCAAGGGCAACAGCAGCTGATCTTCCCCTCCAGCTCCCTCCTTCCCACCACCCCCACCACCGCCGCCACAATGTTCCCCTCTACCCTGCGCCGCCTCGCCCGGCCACCATCACTAACGCTGCTCACCCCGCGCTCCTCCCGCACCTACAACAGTAGCAGCCGCAGCCCCAGCGACGGCAGCAGTAGTTCCCGCGGTGCGCCGCCCCCGCGCATCCTCGACTCTTCACGCCGGAACACGACTTCTGGCATCCCCTTCGTGCCCAGCACTGGGCATCTACGTCCCGCTGGTACTTCCTCCCCTCCGCTACTTCCTACTTCCCTGGCTGATAGATGGCGTAAACAGATCTCGCGCTATCCACCTTCTTTGCGCTGCATCGCCCGATTAATATTCCTCCCGCCACCGCTGTAGCACCACCACCCGCTACTCCCCGCGATGCCCCACCAGAAGTTTGGGACCTGGGAATCCCGTTCATGGCTCCCCCACCGCCTACCAGCAGTGGCGAGATGTCACTCATCAGTGTCAAGCGCCAGCGTCGCCTCAAGATGAAAAAGCACAAGTATAAGAAGCTGATGAAGAAGACGCGGAATCTGCGACGGAGGATCGAGAGGCAGAAGAACTAAGTGGATGGGGTGATGTGTGTACATACTAGAGGGAAGAGAGTAGGGGATTCGGAGGAATTTTACATTCAAGACTTAAGGGAGGGGATGATGGGAACTAAGTGAATGCGTGCTTTTCTGCTGTTTTGGGATGTTTTTTTTATGGCTCCAGTGATGTTGGTTCTGCTTCTCTTCTCTCATCATCGTTCTCGAATCTCTGGGTTTAGTCGGTTTGGTTATGGTTTCTTCCGTATCATATCCGGGTGGCAACACCGAAGAAGTAGACGGGGTTTCAAGGCTTTATTACAACGTAGAACTACTGCTGTAGTTTTTTCGAACGTTATGTTTTATATCACAGATTTCACTTGATGTCATAATATAGGTAGTCCACGCTTTTCTATGAACCTGCCACGTCATAAACCTGATCATTGAAACAATTTTGAACAAAAAAAAATAATAGGAAAATAAAGCAGCAGATCCCCACACGAAGAAGTAGACCGTTCAAGACTATACTACTTAGAATTACTGCCTTCGACGCCATAAGCCCACACTCTTCCTATGAACCCACGCAACCATCATAAACACATCAATGACACATTTTTGAACAAACGAAATAGGAAACCAAAGCAGCAGATCCCACCCACAACCATGGAACTTTGGAAAGAGCGTTCGCGCATCCCATTGAGCCTGGGGAACTGGACAGGCTGGTGTGAGTGAAGGCCTTGTTGACAGGAGATCTGAGAGGCTTGACTTCTTTCCAGAAGTTGATAGTGGCAAGAGCCTTCTCGGAGATGCCCTCGGGTGTGAACCCAAACTTCTCATAAAGCTCCTTGTAAGGACCAGAAGCACCAAAACGGTCGAGACCGAAAGATCTAGTTGACACCCCTTAGCAAGCAGTGATATTGTCTGGGAAGTGAGATGCTTACTCGTGAGCGTATCGCTCCCAACCCATAGTGGACAGGGCCTCCACAGACAGGATAGGAATGCCGTCGGGAAGGACAGACAATTTGTAATCCTTGGACTGTATGTCAAAGACCTCCCAGCATGGCATTGAGACAACACGAGCGGTAACGTTGTGCTTCTTCTTGAGCTCCCTGGCGGCGTCGACGGCAATACCGACCTCGGATCCTGTGGAAACAAGGGTGATATCGGCGTTGGCGTGCTCCTGCAATACGTATCCTCCCTTGATACCGTTCTCGATAGTGGAGTTCTCGAGCTGGGGAAGGTTCTGTCTGGACAGAGCAATAATGGACGGTGTGTGCTTGGAGGTCATGGCAATGTAGTAGCACGCAGAGACCTCGTTACCGTCGGCAGGACGCCATACCATGCAGTTGGGTAGAGCACGGAAATGAGCAAGAGTCTCAATAGGCTGATGGGTAGGACCATCTTCTCCAAGACCGATAGAGTCATGGGTAGCAACCCAGATGACGCGGACTTGGGAGAGGGCGCTCAATCGAACGGCACCGGCGGCGTATGAAACAAAGTTCAAGAAAGTACCTCCGAAAGGAATAATGTCGCCATAGGCAGCGAGACCGTTCATAATGGCACCCATAGCGTGCTCACGGACACCGTAACGGACATAACGACCAGCGTATGTGCCGAGAGTGGTGGATACGGGCTGGAAGTCCGTAGCATCCTTGGCACGAGTCAAATTTGAACCAGTCAGATCTGCAGAGCCACCGATAAGCTCGGGAATAGCATCGTAGAGTTTGGTGAGGACAGTCTCGGACAGCTTGCGGGTAGCAATTGCCGAATCAGTGGTCTTGTAGGTGGGCAGGACCTTCTCCCATCCTTCAGGAAGCTTTCCAGCCAATCTTCTTTCCAAGTCGGCAGCCTCTTTGGGGTACTGCTGCTTGTAGCTAGCGAAAAGCTGGCTCCACTCCTCCTCGGCCGCGGCACCAGCGGCAGCAGTCCGAGCGTATTTCTCGTAGATTTCATTGGGCACAACAAAGGACTCTTCAGGGTTGAATCCGAACTTCATCTTGACGTTCTTGGCATCATCGGCCTTGAGGGGGGATCCGTGAACTCCACCGGTTCCTTGCAGCTTGGAGCCGTAACCAATAGTGGTTGAGAGCTGGATGACAGTGGGCTTGTCGGTTACAGCTTTGGCCTCAGCGATAGCACTGTCCATTGCCTCAAGGTCCTCGTTACCGTTTTCAACGTGCAGACAGTGCCAACCGTATGCCTCAAATCGCATCATAACATCCTCAGTGAATGCACAGTCCGTAGAGCCGTCCTATAATCCCATTAGCCACAGCCTTGAACACAGGATACCGGATTCGTACGATAGAGATTTTGTTGTCATCCCAGATGCAAATCAACTTGCCTAGTTGCAAGTGTCCGGCCTGGGAAGCAGCCTCGGATGCAATACCTTCCATTGCACACCCATCACCGAAGAAGCAGAAGGTGTAGTTATCGAAAAGGTTGAATCCAGGCTTGTTGAACCTGGCGGCGCTGTGTGCCTCAGCCATGGCAAGACCTACAGCATTGGCAAATCCCTGGCCAAGGGGACCAGTAGTAACTTCCACACCGGGCGTATCATGCTGTATAGTGATTAGCCAGCGCCATTATTAAGGTCTTGGAAACTTACAGCTTCGGGGTGACCAGGAGTCTTGGATCCGATTGTCTGCAATTCTTCTCAGCACAAGGTTCGACTTTCCCCACAGCAATTATAGTTTCAACTCACGCGGAATGCCTTCAAGTCATCGATGCTCAAATCGTATCCAAACAAGTGAAGAATGGCGTATTGTAGCATACATCCGTGACCGTTACTATTAAAAAATGAGACGTTAGCACTCACTTCCTGTGTAACATACAACAGATGCGTAACCGCCAGTTGGTGGTGGGTGTTAGCCAATAGACAGCGATAATCGCCACATTCGGCGAACGAAGGGAGGAAAAAACCAATATCCGATGGGAAAACAGGCAAAGAATCGGAGGCGTCACAATCTCCGAAACGAAGTTCGGGGGTATTGTTTTCGCCGCTCAATGCTGCGAGTAATAAAGATGACGACTTACGAAAGAACGAATCTGTCGCGGTTAATCCAATTCGGGTTCTTGGGGTTGAACTTCATGTGCCTAATTCATTTCGCCGTTCTGTCAGTAAAGATGTTTTCGAGCGATAGTGAAGCAACGCCATGCTATTAGGTGGTGGTGGTGAATACTTGTGGAAAAGAACGTGTGCAATCGGGGCCATGCCCATAGGAGCACCGGGGTGACCGGAGTTTGCCTTAGATGTAGCATCGATCTGGAGTTGCAGCGTCAGTTGTTTGCATTCAGAAAATTCAGCTCTTCAAGAGTGGTCGTGGGAGTAGTGTCTGGGATTATACGCATCGAGTGAAAAGTGGTTAGTGGGGCACAACGTACGGCAAGTATCCGAATGGTGTTGATGGCAAGCTGATCCAATTCGCCGTAAGTCATGATGTCTGAATTTTCTTTGCGATATCGAGGAATCCTTCTTCTGGGGGGTATGGAGGGTATTTAGTAGGTTTGTAAAGCAGCTGCTTGGGAGAAGGTTGGGAACCCCAAGTGATGGGGACAGGGATTGGCCGGCCTTAGTTTGCAAACCCCACGTGCAGCCACCACCAGAACAGCAGTAAACCGGTGTGCAATTTCTTGCCGTCCGACAAAAAAAAAATCTAAGCCCGAAGCTGAGATAATACTTACGGAAGAGCGAACAGTATCGGACCCGCAATCCAAAAATCCGGCGTTTCTGATGTTTCGGCACGGACCTTGACACTCGTCCGTAACTATTCGTTGCTTCGGTCTTGATGTAGCACAATTGCGATATCCTTCACCAACACACCAACACACCAACATCAAACATGAATACGCGAGTTCCTGGCGCTCCCTCACTAATCTCCTCATACCTGATATCAACAGTAAAAGTATTTGTTTGTGTTGCGAGGCGCTTCATAAGGACTCTAGGCTAGGAGAACTAGTTCGTGACAGATGGCTCGGCTCCTCCGGGGATGTTTTTTCCGAGGAGAAGGCATCCAATCCGAGATGTGTAGTGCTCGCCCGACATCAAGGGTCAGCGCATTGATGATACGTGGCCGTTGGCATAGAGTACTACCGGTTGCTTGTAGCCTTTCAGGTCGACCTGCAGCCCAATTTGGTGTTCCAGTTGTTGCCGGTCGGTAAAAACGTGATATAAAAGGTGGACGAAGCCAGTAGCCTGTTATCTTCGGAATCCTGTGAGTTGGTTTAGAAGTATATCCTGCGGCTCAACCGGTTGACTTCGTGGAATCGGTAAGCGCTAGGCTAATTGTTGAACCTCACCTCTATTCGCCTTCAAACTCCGCTAAATTCACATCCTCGATAATATCTCGGTCACATCGTTCGCTACTGCTAATAACGACCTAACCATAATTCGTATCTCCAGTTAATTGCTGTCACTGGTTGCACATCTGCAAAGTGGGTGGTATTCTGGTTCCTCACCAGCAGCGCTGCCAGCTGATGCAGAGTTGCCTCTCCAATTCAAGAGCCATAGAATAAACTTCTGTGGTAGTTTACGCTATCTACTTATCGAGGGAGTACTGATTAAGGTACAACTGATCCCGGGTAAAGTGAACCCGCGAGGAGACTGTCATGGCCGGGCAGGGATAAAGGTATCCCGACGCAGACGCAGCCCTAAAGTAAGGCAATATAGGTAATATCTACCGGTAAACGACCTCTAGCACTATCAAACGACGTTACGTTGGGCGAGAACGAGCCATGGCCAACAATACAGTTCCATCGCTCAACGCTCTAGGCGGGGTGCCCATACGCATTGCGCCTCGTGCGGCTCAGTAATAATTCCCCCTCATTTCGACTCTCTTTTGATATTTTCGCCATAGCTTCGAGCTCTCTCTCCCGGGCCCCGTCTTCGCCTACAATGCGCTCTAGCTGCCTGGATGGTGCCGAAGGACAGAGACGTCCTAAAGCCAAAGTTTGGCTGGGAGCAAATATCGATCCCCTTACCTGTGGCGGGTACGGATAATTTAGTACCAGAAACCAGTTAGGACGAGTTGCAAGTGGCGGCGGAGTTTGGTATGGTGAACGCCGAGTATACTGCACCTCGCAATTCACCTCAAGGCTCAAGTATGTGACGCCATGTGCTCAGGGCATGTCATGGTCACAGGGTATGGAGAATGGAGAATAGGGATGGAGGGATGGAGGTTTGCCGCTTTGAAGGTTTTCAACGGCTGGATGACAGTAAGACTTTACGATACACCGAAATTGACCTTCAAAGTGTTAGGGGAAATGAGAAGTTTCTATAAGAAGGGTACTCTGGAGTGACCTTACAACGATTTTCATGTCGATATTCTTATTCTACAAACGCGTCAAGACACCATGTCTCGTCAATGAAGCGACTGATATCGGCAATTATGATAGAGCGAGGGGATACCCGTGATTACAATCAAGGGGCATCTACTTCAAACTAGACATCGGTCAAGAATAAGGGAGAGTTAAGTGGTGGTGAAGTTGTTTAAGAGACATCACTTCAAAGATGGGGGCGAAAGTTGCGGCTATAGGCGAATCGCCGGGGGGTTACCTCGATGCAGGACTGCAGGTGGGTTTTAAGGTTATGGCTTCCCGGGGAATACGTGGTGTGAATTGAGCAGCACCTACACCAATTGGCTGGTTGGTTTGGTATACAGAGGAGCGCTGACGGTTTGGACTCTTCGTTTGCACTGAGAAATTGTTCTGACTACAACGCTCATTTCGCTTCAGCCAGCCAAAGTGGTGCAAGAAAATTTATGATACTCATGTGACAGCACGAGGGGGGGATGGAGAATTGGCCGAATGATACGATATGCAACTCGTCTCGTATATTTGTCCGGAGTCCCAATTCTTCGTGACAGCTCCGATGTCTCGCCCGAAAAATGCTGTACTCCCTCTGTGTGACGATTTGGATGCGCCACAACTGCAAGCTAGATCAAGAAAGCTAAGGAATGACACGATGCGTGAGATGACTGGAAAGTCAGATTTGCTTCGGTTATTTCAAGGTGGTGATCATGATGGACGGGAAATAGGAGGCGATTCTTTGTCTGATATCAGGCGTGAGAGATTGTGTTGTGCCAGTTTCATCGAAGAGAATATGAATTTGATTTAGCAGTTGTATCGACAAGAGGATTTCTGTATTTTATTTCATTCTGAAAACTGCCTTTAATTTCTGACGTGACGCTGTTGAAAAGACTCGACGTCCGGACTCGTGAGAATTTGACATCGGCTTGGCGCGTGGATTCAACGCGCTTGGTTAGCCTCTTAGCCTCTTCGCGTCTCCTTCAACAACCCGGCTTCTCCGCAATTCCCTCTGACGATCCCGCTAAACCGCCGCCTTATCCCCCATCGCCAGCATGCCAGTCCTCCCGGATAGTACCGTCTACAAGGCAACATACAGTGGCACGCCTGTGTAAGTTTTCTTGCGTGTTTCGCATTGATCTTCGTGTTTAAGGGAAATCCACCATGATGCGAAAAAGGCCAAGCCTGTTTTCGCACTCTCTATATTTTCATGTCTGAGAATTTTGCAGAGAGCCGTGCTGATGTCGAAGGTGTGATATGTAGCTATGAATTGTATGTCAAAAGAATCGCATCCTTCCGAAAATCTCCCGCTTGTGGGCCGGAAAAACTGATGTGAATCATCGGGTTAGTATTGCGAATGGTATTGCATGCATGCGAAGGCGATCCGACTCTTGGATAAATGCCACCCAGATCCTGAAGGTTTGCACTATCCCTGCGTGGTTCCTGCGAGAATGCACATTGTGGTGATGATGATAAATTACCGAGTTCAGCGGCTAACTCCTACCAGGTAGCCGACTTCGATAAACCGCAACGAACCCGTATATTAGAGCGTGAAGTACAGCGCGGAGTTCATGAGAAGGTCCAGGGTGGATATGGAAAGTATCAAGGTCGGTGGTCGAATGCGGAGCCAGTGGAATTAATATCATTGGATTTGGTCATCAGCAGCAAACGGAAACTTGGGAAACTGATAGTTCTCCATAGGAACATGGGTACCTCTCGATCGTGCACGAGCAATTGCAGTGCAATATAATGTAGACGAGCTTCTTGGTCCGATATTCAATTTTCGACCGTCGACCGAATCCCCTCCGCTAGCCCCCAAGCATATAACAGCGGCATCAACGAAGCCTCGACCTGCCAGGGGAGGAGGAGCGCGCGCAGCACCACGGAATCCAATTAAAAGAGCCAAAAGTGAGCCGAATCCTCCAGTGGACCGTAATGGTGCCGTAGGAATGTCTGAAGGTTGACTAAAGATTATTTTTGATACAGAACCAACGCCCCCAATTGTTGTTGCCCAACCACCACCACCGCCACCCGCGCCTCCATCTGTGGATAGTTACGATGATGATGAGGCGGATAACGACATTGTGAGCGAGATTGATCCTCTAGACCACCCTGGTGCTCCATCTATTGGGTCTTCTTCAGGCTCAGACGGAGGAATGTCGGATGCTGATATCGGGGACCATCCTTCTCAGCATTCAGCCGGTATGACGCTCAAAAGGAAACGCGGGCAAATGGAGTTCGATACGATGTCTTCCCATCGGAGAATCTCTTATAGCGACGAGCTTTTGGACTATTTCATGACCAAGGATATCGACGTCCCTGCCTTTCTCCTCGCTCCTCCCCCGGACTTTGACGTAAATGAGGTGATCGACACAGAAGGGCACACGGCTATTCATTGGGCAGCTGCAATGGGTGACTTGAAAGTCATCGAGTTGTTATGCAAGGCAGACGCAAACATATACGCAACCAATAAGCGTGGAGAAACACCGCTTATGCGTGCAGTCCTATTCACCAATAACTACGATCGCAGATCCTTTCCTCGTTTGGTTGAGACCCTCCGCGACACTATCTTCCTCGGCGATAAGTTCGGATCAACGGTATTCCACCACATTGCCGCGACGACGTCTTCGAGGAACAAGCTGCTAGCCGCGCGGTATTACAACGAGGTACTCCTGCAGAAGCTATCGGAAGTTCACACAATAGACGATATTGCGCACTTTCTCGATGCAAGGGATATGCAAGGTGATACTGCACTTACCATCTCAGCCCGGAACATGGCAAAGAAATGCGTACGCACATTGTTGGGTTACAATGCGTCTCCCGACATCCCCAACAATGCAGGAGAAACTGCGGACCATCTCATCATTACTACTGAGGAGCAACGCAAGAATGGTGAATACATGCGGGCTTCCAGCTCTTCCCCGTTCCAGCCACATGACGGTCTCAATCACCCTTACCTCCACCAGCAGCACCAACAAGCGGGCCAAGCTGCAGCCACGGCAGCAGCAATCAATTACGCCCATGCCAGCCATGTACCCCAACCTCATACCTCCGAGGCCGCCATAGCTGCAACCAAAAAGGTTATCCCACTGATGGCGGAAATGCTGGAAGGCCTCGCAACAGCATTCGACAAAGAGCTCCAAGACAAAGAAGAGGATCATAACCAGGCCCAACGACTGCTAGACTCCTCAACCCGCGAAATCGAAGGCTGCCGCCAAACATCGGAAGAAATCCTGACCGCTTTTGGAAACATCGAAACTATGAATAGCCAAATCGACTGTTTGAAGGCGGAGGCTGCCGCTCTCGCGTCCGAGCTCCGCCGCACACTGGAGAGGACCCAGTACCATGAACTCACTGCGTGGGTGCGAGAGGAGGTGGCGGAGGTAGACCACACTACCATCCCCGAGATCCCAGATGAAAAGGAGTTGATGGATCGTCTGCACACGGCAAGAGAGTTAGCACAGGCGCAACACGAGAGGGCCGAGTTGATGGATACCATTGTCAAGGCGTTTGCCAGGAGTGGAGCCGGGGGGAAGATGGGCGATTACAGAAGACTTATTGCACTTAGTTGTTCCCTGCTCCCCGACGATGTGGAGAAGCTTCTGCCTGAGATCTTGAAGGATCTGGAGGCGGGCGGAGATGGAAGTCAGGGCCTCGGTTTGATAGATGGCTTGGTGTAGCAGGCAAGGGGCTTGGTGCTTGTTTTATGGGGAGTTTAATGGCGTTTGTGCTGTGGAGGATTTTGGCTTCGATGTCTTGTCTTATTATGTCCCCTTTCCCCTTTAGGTCTTCTTTTCAGTGTTTGTTTTCTTTGATTTCCCATTTCCTATCTGATGGAAATGTGAGTGCGGTGTACGTACGTGTACTCATACCAATCGCGGACCGGTGCTTTCTAGACTTGAAGAGTTGATGACAGTGTAACAAGTGAAACTAGCAGATACAATGCAAAGAAAATAAAACCCCCAAATGTAAAATGTAAACTCATATAATATTTTTCATCCATCTCATGGCAACAAGAAAAACAGTACATCATATAACAGTAATAGTAGTAATAGTAGAAGTTATAGTAGTATACGACAAAAAGAAACCCCCCCTAAGATTATCCAATTCAAGAACTTAAATATCTCTCCGAACCCCACTTTTCATCTGTATCATGATCCACCCGAATACACCGCTCGTACGTTTGACACCCTGTTCCCGGTTGTATAGAGCTTAATCGTCTCCCTCTTCCACCTCTTCAACCCTTGGCTTCGGCGGGCCCGCAGTCACTGACACCGGAGGCGCAGGTTTCGCACCTGCCTTCCCGGAAGCTACAGCTGTATCCTTCTTCGTGCCCTTCGATTTCTTGACCTACACCTTATCAGCCTTCACCCACATACCGAAGCTCATATCCACAAACCTTATGCCATGCCCAGAGAGGTCTAAAGGAATCAAAGAAGCCAACATCCTCAAACAAGTTCGGATACAACCACAAACCGGGGGGAACAGCGACCATAGTAACCAAGAACAGTATGAGACGGAACACACTCATGACAATGAACAAGCCGATGAGACCCAGCATGCCCATGGAAAGATACCACACGCCAAGCCTTAGCATCGGCGGCCACAGCGGGAACAACACGATTATCAACAGCGCGATGACGAGACCCACAGCGAGCAGCGTCTGCGTCCACGTCTTGGGCTCGTAGAAGAAGGCGTAGTAGAGCTCGTCGCGGATCTCTTGCTGCGGCTCGACCTTGACGTTCCATTGGCCTTTGATGCGCTTTGACGACTTGGGACCTTCTTCTTCAATCTTGGTGACGCGCAGAGCGAGAATTGACCGTGGGAGCAACGAGAATGCGTTGATGGCTGTCTCACGAGATGTCACTTTCGGCAGCAGCGGGTTTTTGGAGCACGCTTTGGTGTACTCTGGAGATTGAAGGGCGCGGATTGCTCGCTTGACTATGGGATGTTAGTGAGGGGTAGGGGCGCGGGGAGGAGGAAAATGCCTTTAAAGAGATCCTTGCGTTGACCCTGGAGAATACAGGTTCGTGCCTTGAGCTGCGAGGAAGACTTGAGGAAGTCGGCGACTGCGAGGGCTTCTGGTGAGGGTGCGGGTGGCGCCTGGACTTGCTGCGAACCCTTTGGTACGGGGGGGCCGTGAGAGTGGCCGTGGTGGGATGCCATCGTTGTGTTGTATGTTGTGTGATGAGGAGTGTTAGGAGCTTGCTAGAGATGAGGCTGGAGAGCTGAGGTTGAGTTTGGGTATTTGTGGAAAGGACACAGTCGCAAGGTAAAGAAAAGGGTTATCTTATCTGATCTACCGAGTGCTGCACTATGATCGCTTTAACTTCACGCGGCCATTGAGATCACCACTTGCTATTGTGAATACACCCATCCCTTCGTCTTCCTCCATCTTTTTATCTTCACAATCACCAACCCGCAGTCCTCATCCAATACCCGAACGGCACAACCCGCAGAGCCGCGCCAAGCCAACAGCTTAACGTCGCGTTCACACAAAAACATCATCACTTCTCTCAACCCACACAGCCATGGTCAAGCTTAAAATCAGTGCCGCCGCTCTCCAGTCCTTCAACCAAGCCTCGCCGCCTCCTCCTCTCCCTGTCGCACCACTTTCCGAAACCCCCGCCAAACCCCCACCGAAATCGAAAGCTTCAAAGCCGAAAGTACCAAAGACCGCCGCTACCCCCAAGGCTGCGCCGAAAGCTGCCGTAACAGCAGATGGCGACACACCCGCCCCGAAGGCGAAAAGGAAACCGACAAAAAAGGCTGCCGCCGCCACCGTAGCAGCAGCAAATGGCGCAGCTCCCACACCGCCCCCTGCGATCCTCCCAAAGATCAAGATCCGAACCTCCTCCCTCGCCACGGTTGCTGCAAACACCCCCACCGACGTCAAGCCTGTCCGACCAAAGCTGAAACTCACCTCCTCCTCTATCACCGCTGCCGCGCATGCCGCCGCTGCAACTCCTATCTCCGCGCACCCCGTCCGCACCCCCACCATCAAGCTAAAACACACCTCCAAGCCTTCTATCCCGCGCAAGCGCCGCCACGAGCCAGGTAACGGCTATGACTCTGAAGCGTCGGACCGCGAGGATGACCCAGCGATCGAAGAAAACTTCATACTCCGCATGCAGCCGGGACCCGACTGCGACTACCTCCGCGAAGTCATTGAGAAGAAGGAGCTCAACGTGACATCGGACATCTGGATGAAATTTAAGGAGCCGCGGAAGGCGGTGGTGAATGTCCGCGGCCACCTGTATGCCGCTGTGTTGGTGGACCTCCCCTGCGTCATCGAGGCGAATAAAACACTTGATAAGAAGAATATCTTTAAAGTTGCAGATATCTGCCAGATGCTACTTGTCACGCAACGTATCACGCACGAAGAGGAGATCTGGAATATTCGCTTCAACTTCTCGGACCTCCAGTTTCAGTACCCGCACGGCCTCACACCACCGATGCAGTACGCGAGGAAACGGAGGTTCAGGAAGAGGATTAGTAATCGCACTATTGAGGCTGTGGAGACGGAAGTTGATCGTTTGCTGAGAGATGACGAGGCCGCCGAAAGCACAAAGTTCAATCTTGTCGACGCTGAGGAGCTGAACCGATCTGGTACACCGGCGTCGGATGCAGAAGCGGGATACGACCTGTTGGGCGAGGAGGAGTATGACGATGAGCAGGACGCGGATGGTGAGGTGGATGTGGAATACGAGTACGCACCACAGGAAGATGTGGAGATGGACGAGGACACGCTTGCCAACGACCTCGAATCTGCCCTTTTCAACGGCGGTCTCGATGATGTCACAGCTTCCGCGGAGGTACAGGCTTCGGCGGAAGCGGAGAGCGACACGAGTGATGAAGACGAAGAGGAGGAAGCGCAGCAACAGGAACCCGAGCTAGATGATGCCGCCAAAGAGGTGTTGCAGCAGAAGGAGAAGCTAAAGGAGGAGATCCAAGATCTTGAGGAAATGATCGGGACCAAGGCTAAGGAGTATGAAAAGATGGGGAATGCCATGTTGAAGGCTCGGGTGGGAAAAGTCATTGCGGGCTTCAGAAGCCAGCTGGAGTTGAAGCAGGATATGTTGGCGCAAATGGGCGGGTAGTAGCAAGCCCAACGGCGGATAAAATAAGATTAACCAATTATTTTGTATTATATTTTCCCTTTCTTTGGTGTTTTTTATGCTGGTGTTATGGATTGCGTTTTTTGGGATTATTGTGTATCTACGGCCATGATATGATGGGGCTTGCTTTTTGTTGCCGCTGCTGGCTTTAATGAAATATATGGGAAAACATGTCAAAGTGCGGGATTATCACCCGCGGTTGGGCCCGGGCCTGCAATTGGGTCCTGTCCCTACGGATCCGCACATATTCACCGGTTTCTGTGATCGCCTAGGCTCGATTAAACACTTTATAACTTGCCGGGCGAACTTTTAGTTCATACTATACCAACTCTACATCTTTATAGGAGGCAATCAAACTACCGCCAACTTTACAGTCCCATACGGAACAAAAACTACCACCATCTAATTCTGAATCTCCATGTAGAACAATAAACACAAGGCTAACTATCCCCTACACGCTCGGTTTCTGCAAATTGGCTACCTCTCCCCGTATGCAAACTAGGCCGTATTAGGCTACCGAGTGACACCAAAAGCATGCTTCACTTTCTAGAGTTCATCTGACATCATGTCTAGACTCTGCCTTAGAACCTGCCCTAGAGACCATCCTCTTGCAATAGTCTTAGCCTGGAAGTGCTGATGTACCATTGTTCAGTAAAGAGAAAAAAAAGAAGCATCACGGAGTCACATTACACAACCTCACAGTTGATCTCTCATACACGAAGTCAGCTCCGCCAATCAGATTCCTTGCAACACAGTGACTACTTTATGTCAAAATCGCGTGGTAGCCAATTTGCAAAAACCGAACGTGTAAGGGATAGCTACTCTACACGTGACAGACATCATGACATGAAGTTGGAGAAGGGCTCCTGGAACTGCAGCAATTGACAGCGATGGCTAAAATTACAACGTTTCTGGGAACAAACGGACAGACGACAGTCGGTTCTCAGTGGGTAGAAAACCCGTGCTCATTAAGAGTCTTGGTCGGCTATTTGTTCCTATAGACTGTCGATGCAGATGGTTCTCTCTGGCACATATTCAGCGTAAAGCCCCCGAAGAGAACAAAGGAGATAAATAGGACACTTCTCCACTTACAGGGGAGGGGGATAAACACCGCGAGTGATATGAGATGGGTGTAAGCAAGTCCGCTGATGTCGAGATCTATGCCTGGTCACCGTTGGGAAGCTGGCCTTGGTAGAGACTGGCACGTTCAAGACTTAGCTTAGGAAAGCTTGGATACCCATAAGCATTGATAGATATCTGCTTTAGTGCGATATTTGTGATTTTTAAATTCATTTACCTCGCGATTCTCGAGACTACTTTCGAATGCCTCGGTACTTGTAATACCTCGGACTTGAATGATGGAATCTATGTACGGTAGACAGCGGTTTTCACTACTCTTTCAAGCACTGGTATGTACCCTGGCCAGTGGAGAGATAGTTGCAAACCACTCAGAGATGGGGGGGCACCAATTACCGAAGTTTGGAAAGGAGAAAAACGGAAAAAACTTAAGACAAGAACTCTTCGAATACTGGCGAGGTATGCCAGAGATATCTTCACCGTAGAAATCACTGGTTATCTAGTCAATTTTCGAATTTGTGGCGCTCAAATTGCATGGACCGTGGATAGTAGAGACTTGGGCCGCCGGGAACGTTCAAGATGAGGTCGATGGACATTTTTTCTGCGAATATAACCCAAGAAATCTATCTCCTTGAGACTAGGCATGTGGATGTGAACAATTTTAGGGACATAAATATAGGACACTAGTTCGTTTGCACCAACCTCGTCGAAGTCGGAGATAGGGCTACAGTCGATTGACTCGCCGGCGGTTAATCGATGGTCACCGACTATGTCCGGACGTCCCCCAGTCTCAGCGCAACAGCAATATTGCACCTGCTATCGGTGCCAAACCCCCTCATAATCGACATTGATGCTCGTGATGTGGGACCTTCCAGCTCAGCACTCAACAACACGGAAAGAGCTGCGTCCCAGGTTATGTGGGGACTTTTTGGTGAATTGTTTCGTGGATGTTAATGGACTTAAATGGGAGTTTTTTTCCTCTTATTTGTCCCCTAAGCCCCCACCGAGTCCAGCGCTGTGGCCATGGTAGACTTGTGCCAGCTGAAATCCTTCAGTTGCTCCGATCGCTCCCCACTCATATGCATGAGCGCACAAGTATGACTGAGCAAGCCAATGAAGTCCATGAAATACATATCGTCCGTTCCGACAGAACTTTTGCATGATTCAGTAGCAAACTAGAGGCCTTGCAGCAGCTACAACACCTAAGTGACAAGTCTGACGTGAAGATGGAAAACTTGATTGCTACCAAATTTGGGAGCAACTGCCTAATATGTAAAGGTTTCCGGAGGTCTTAAATAGAGACAGCCTGTTCTTCCGGGCAAGAACGATAAATGACCAAGATAACGGGCAAACTTTAGTCACGAGTCGAAACGGTTAGAATCGGCTAATTGATTGCTTAAATTCTGATAGGCTATATCTGAGTTTCAAGATCCAAATGGAGTTCTCGCCTCCGTTTCCTACCAAACTCTTCCTTAATACTAGTGGAACGTGGCTTGGATCTGAGCACGAGATAGATAGTTGTCAGAGGATTGAAAAAGACTACTGAGAGGTTGCTTTGTGTCTGGGAATGTGCTAGGAAGAATAGACTAGAGCGGAGATAGAGAACTTAGAAGTTATAAATTTAACCCCGTGTACTATTGCTTTCGTTTTGTCCGCCTATATGGTGTAACACGTAGCTAATCGACAGAGACTCAAAGGGACTAAAAAGTTTCCTGATACTATTCTTGGCAATCTTCTCTGAACTTTGTGCTATGCCTATAATCATATCTAACTGCTAATATCCGCCCGTATACGTTTCCTTCAAATGAAGCTTAATCATGATCCATGCTTTCCTTTGTCGCTCAGATCTCGCCGTCGCTGTTTTGCACTTCCAGATCGTTGCAGCATCGTTCGAGACTAGTGATACTGTCGGCTAATAGAATGAGTAACTTACCAATTTCGCGATGTTTTCACGGGACTTACAAGAATCCGCAGTGTTCATGCGCCCGCATTCTATACAAGCTATATGGATGTCGGGGTTGTGGGGTCCAAAACCGCAATATTTCTGGAGATGTCTTGCATTAGCAAAAGCTTGGTTCGATAGGGCTTGGTTGGTCGACATACGCAATACCATTGCGCCATTGTAGTGTAAAGTGCGAGTCTGGGTTTTGGGAATAAGAGTGATGGGAAGGAGTAGGAGCGATGGGAAGGAGTAGGAGCGATGGGAACAAGACGGAATAATTCAAGCGAAGGAGGCTACTACAAGTTTATATATGGCATACCCCGCAGAAGGTCGCGCCGGCGGCTGAGGCGCTGCGTGGGATGTGAGGACTGATATCTAATGGCATTTTACTTCTGAGAAAAGGCATAATGCGGGTGCCGCCGAATTTGTGTGTCTCTCCGCAATTCTGACTAGAAGCACAATGCAGGTGTCGTCAAGTGTGTCAGTTTCCTTCCTCAACCCCTCAGACTATCTTTCTTCTCGTTTGTTTCTGACTACCAGCACAATGCATGAGTCTCTACACAGTTAGTCTCCTCCTGTTTCGTTCGTCAGTAGCTCTATCTCGTCTCGTGTTTGCTTATCGGCGCAGCATTAGGACTTTGCAAGGGCTTTACGTGACAAGTTAATCCAGCCCCTCCAAGAGAAGATAATAGTTACAAGAAGCCAACCGCTACCCGGATATCAACCAAGAACAAGCACACTAGTTCCAAACCAACTATCATACCTAGCAGTTAAGCTCCCTTCATCTCCTTGGTGTGAACGATATCGAAGGACGCCTCGTCTAATACACAACAATATTCTTCAGCGATGTTGACTCACAGGGCAAATCTCCGAAGAATACTGTACGGCTTGAGCATATGAGGCTGCAGTAGTAATATATCGAGCCAGCAGAGCATGAAGGTAATGTGTTAGAAGTGATGATAGCAAATGCAGGATACATGCCGTCTCTAACCCTAACCCGCGGTCACATGACTCTCAACTTAATCCCCTCGTGAGTACAAGCCCCATGTTGTGACGGCTACAGCTGACAACAAAATTTGCCTAGGACAATAGTTAATGACAACTTCTAGAATGGTTGGACATGTTGATTCTGACTATATTTTGAGTAGAATTGTCATTGTTCAAATTGATAGTAAGGCACTCAGATCCTTTCACAGAATCATCAGAGAAAATATAGGATACCCTAATATATACATTGTGGACCCCTTTATTTGAAGTCACCTCACCAGCGCTGACAGCTTTCTCTATGGGACGGCACGCAATTGACGCTGACTAACACGCAAAATCGCCCGGACAGACGCCTGCTGACTACTAACATCTGAACCACAGCCGTTAATACAATTACTACAATATGAATACCGGAAGTGTAGACTGTCAGCGCCTGCATCCTGTTGTGGACTTTATTTAAAGTGCAGGATATACAGCGGGTGGAAAAAAGTCTTGTATAAACGGACTGTAGGCGGTGTACCGTAACGGAAGAAATGGCCCCTGCAACAAATATCTTAGTAACAATACCGGAAAGTCTTTTATTATATTCACTACAAGTTTGAAGGATTTTAGCTATTATGCAAAGCAACAAAGCAGTTTAGTAGACATACTATATTGCCGCCCAAACAACACAATCAACACGACTTCAGTGAGGCCTAACCCGCAAGGCAGGTCCAGTAGCAATTCTACAATGTACAGAGACCCGTGTTGGATATGGGAATAGGTATGGATGCATTTTGTGGACTTTCTTGCAGTGAATTGCTGGTTACTGGCTGTTCATGTAAGGATTTTTTTCACCCGCTGTATATCCGTTTAGACGCCCAAAAATGCTTGCATTCACATTTCAATGACCTACGTGTTATGGCCGATGTCTTGCTTCACATATTGGGAGTCGCATTGGGATTCACTGAGGTGAATTGCTGGTTACACAGAACTAATGCTGTGTCGTAATATTCTATTTTGCACCTATTTCAGATGGGTCTAAGAAGTCGGTTGCATTATGCAAGTACTGTACCTACAATCCGAGGGTCGTTCCGTCTACGGTTTACTGAATTCTCTCGGATCGAGATCTCATGATGTGGTGCGGACGTAATCTATCGCAGGTATACCTTCGGTGCCCCAGCCAACATTTGCAGGTTGTCATCATCCTAAGTATACGTAAGGGAGCGTAAATAATCATCCCAAGAGTACCAGTCAAATGTGTTGGAGTCAACTTTAACGGCGTTTTATCCCATCCCCGTTTCTTTAAGGCCAGCCATTTACAGAAGCAATCATGGCGTGCACGCGTGTTTATTCCAAGGCTTCTGTTGAATTACACGGCTTTGTTCGCGTTCCAGGCAGAGGAAGGTGCACACGATGGGAGATGGGATGGTGTAGCCAGGTCGATATCGTAAGCCCATGTGAATGTCTGTACTTCGGATGTTATGCAGGCGGCCGATGGTAGTTGGGGGATCTGAGGATTTTCTGGATAAATCATGCTACGTGGAGTTAATGTTGCCTTCCGGACCCAGTGCTTGCGTCTAAGTATTCCATCTTCGTACTTTAGTTGAAGTTCGAAATTGTGATTCACCCAACCTATAGAAAGTTCAGTCTGAACCAAATCCTCAGCCTTCGGTGGCTGTAACGTGGAGCAGTGTCATCAGAACTTTGACAAAAGCAAAGTTCGTGAAACTGACTTGGACATGTTCCGCAGGCTATCGCTCGGTCGGATCAACTTCCCGCTGTTGCATATATGGACCGCCTCCCTGACGTACGGCTTATGGGCTTCAGCTGGGCTAATGGGGATCATGATCTCACGACGATGATGGTCGTTCCAGACTCAGCTGGAGATGCCAGCTGAGTGCGCATGCATGCGTACAAGGCATACTCTGAACGCCGTATATAAGATCACACGATTGTTCCTGTAGTTTAGAATATACAAGGCTTCTAGCAATCAGTATTTCAACATGCAGGTATAATTTAGAATCGAGTGCGATTCAATGAAGTTGGTGGCAATGCAGTATTGCAACGAATCTGAACATTCCTTTCAAACTATCAAAATTCTCTAGACGATCATAGAAGCATTGCCTCGCACACGATAACGAGAGCGAATATAACGAAAAAGGTATCTCATTGGAAGTACCTGAACAAAGAACCAAACATTCGAATATCTCTGCGACCACAATCAAGCTTCGAGATGAAAGACTCACTATTGCAAATACGGAGCTGCATCGGACATACTGAAACAATTGCCGAAGAATGCGGAATGAAAATCGAGATAGCCAGTTTAGTTTGACCCCAGTATGCACATATCTTATGCTGATGAAAAAAGCCGGTCGCCAAGCATAAGTGACAGACGGAGGGGTACAACTGTGCAGCCACAAAAGTACGGACCAGTTAAAGCCAAGTAATGGGATGTCTAGCGTAGTAGATAGTGGGGTAAGATTGTGATGGAGGATAGCTGCGCACATGACCGTGTTTGCTGGTTTTTATGTACGCCCAGACAGTTAACAGAGCGTAGTAGAGGTTTTCAACAGTGCTCGAAAGTATTACTTTTAAGCAATACTTTGAGTCTCGGCGTACATCTACAGACGCATTCTGCATGCCGAGACTGAAAAGTATCAGTCGTAGATGCACGCCGAGATTCAAAAGTATCGCTCAATGTAGTACTTTCGAGCGCTACTGAAATCCTCTAGTGACTCCATTGTGCAGTTTGCGGGTGATGCGTATGCGACCGGTAAAGCAGACTACAAATGTGAAAACAGATGTTTTCTTTTCTTTTCTTTTCTTTTCTTTCCCTTGCCCGAAGATTATGAGGCGTTGTGGGTGACAATGTTTTATCGCACAAATCCCATACTGGAGGAACGGATAAACGGAGTCTGTACAAGTGCTACAGTTGCAAGCGGTTAATAGTTTCTGGACAATGATGCCATTTTTCTCATGGCTCGAGGGGGCAAAAGTCCCACCCAACATCCTTATCTATGTGACGAGGCCATTCCTTCGTTGATTCCTATTGAAAATACGGGAGTATCTACATTTCTCTTTACAAATATTGTACTTTCTTAAGTATTCTCCTTACGATAAGATGGTATTTTATGGATAAGAAAAATGTGGTGTGTTAATAACTTTTTAATACTTTTGTTATCTTTTTTGTTTAGGTTGTCTAGAAAGTTCCAGTTAGAACTTGTCTAGAACCTACTTTATGTTTCCGTTGGAAGAGGGATTTATCAGCGCTTATCTTTGGAATGCCCCTAGATGGTTCTGTTTTATTCTTTATGGTTCTTATGTAGTTTTGTACAGTTGCAGAGTTATTCTCTTCCTGTTTGAGTTATTGATCCGCGACCATGGTCACGGACAATCACTCTTTATTGTTTGTATATATAGAGACTGTTTCTCCGGTTAGAGAACAGTTCTCTAGACTTGTTCAGACATCGATCGGAATACCAAAATATCTCCTCTCGAATCCTGTTCTCAGTATATGCTTGCATTTTGAATACTCCTTGAAATCGTTATACTTGCAATAGTTCTTTTTCGAATACTTCTTTTAAGATTCTAATAAATCTTTTCAGACTTTCGCTGTTATAACCGAATAGGTTATGAGCCCGGATGAGCCATACTGATCCACATTCTGATTATCCTCCACTTAGTCAGAATTCGTTCGGTAGCCACTCTGTTCCCGTCGAATATCCAGAAGTCAACGAACCTCCATCAACACCACTTCCCTCTCTACTTTCATCACCTCGCCCAGAAACCCCAGACACGGCTCCTGAAACCTCCTCTGGAGAGAGTCGAATGTTCTCTTTTTCGGCTCGGGTCGACAAGAAATCACCGGTAACTGTTAAACTCGATAGTATTGGAAAACATACCGGACAGGAGAATTACAGAATATGGAGCGCTTTGATGACCATAGTTCTTAAGGGTATTAAGGCATACGAGGTAGTGGTAGATGGGGTAACTCCAGCAGATGATGCTAATCAAATAGAGATTGATGCTTACGATCATCTCCTACATACCGCGTCGACCATATTCATACAGGTGGTTTCGCAAGACATGTTGGAGAAAATTGTCGAACTCGAAAACCCACACCTGATGTGGACCTGGCTTCGCACTGAATACTATAGAGACTCAGCTTTCGCTCTTGTCTCCCAGATAGTGAATCAGGTCTCCCTTCCTACTCAATATTCTGGTACTGGCTTACCAGGATTTATATCCAAGTTTGAGTCCCAGTGGCTCCACCTTACAAAACTCTCGAAAGCCTCCTCCGATTCGTATCAAAAAACCTTTGCTACATTTCTTAACAAGGACAAGGCTAAGAGGGATTTTATGTTGGGTTTTTTGGTTAAACACCATAAAAACGTGATCGACAATCTTACTACACAGGATAGTTTGTCGTATGGTGACATTAAGCAACGACTTATGGATATCGACACTTCCGAGATTGAAGACAATTCGGCTCTCTTTGTTTTTAAGACCTCGGGCAATAAGAAAAAAGGGATGAAACCGGTGAAATCGGGAAATTCTAACAACTCCTCCTCCTCCTCCTCCTCGTCAAAGACTTGCACCTGGTGCAAGAAACATAATCCAGCACAATCCGAAGGACATACCTGGAACTAATGTTTTCGTCTCCAAACGATGAATAAGGACAAGAAGGAAAAGGAAGAAAAGGATAAGGTTGAGGAAGCAAATGTTACCACGGAAGAAAAAGTAAGAAACAAATCATACTACCTTGACACGGCCTGTACCTCACACATGACCCCTTATGCAGGACGTCTCCTCAACTACTCGAGCTGTTCCAGATTTGTAAAAGCCACTTCACAACAGAGCATGGAGATAGTTGGCAAGGGAGATATAGTGATGGACTGTGTTCTGAGAGATGGATCGGTTTCCTCTTTTTGTGTTTGTGGCGTTTTGCATGTTCCTGATTTGGCACACCCTTTGATTTCTTGGAGAAAGTTGCGGGAAAAAGGATATACTGAGTTTGGAGAGGGGGATTATATTTCAATTAATAAGGGAACAAAAGTTGTTTTTAAAGCTGTTTTTGATGGAAATTTGTTTAAAATTCCTGAGATTTTCACATTCGGCCCATATTACTTATGACTTCTGGCATCAGGCTCTCAGACATTTAGCACCATCAACAATGGATAAATCGCTACAGTTGTACTCCGACGCCAGAATACCAGCAAGACCTACAAATTACATCTGCTCCTTGTGCATCAAAAGCAACATGACTTGGATTCCTCGACAGTCTACATTGAAGAAGAATAGGAAGAAACTTGATCTTGTTCATTGCGATTTGAGTGGACCCTTTCCAGTTCCGTCATATGGTAGTTCGCTCTATTACGTTACTCTAATCAATGATGCTACTAGGGTCACGTGGGTTCGATTTATGAAACAGCAGTCCGAGACTACTAAAATAATCAAAGATTTTGTTTCAGAAATGGAACTACAAAACCACAAGACTCCTGCGGCATTTAGAATGGATAATGGAGGGGAATATGTTACCAAGGACTTGAAAGGGTTCTGTGAATCAAAGGAAATTATACATGGGTTTTCCTCTCCGTATTCCCCCGAGTGAAATGGAGTTGCAGAACGTCTTAATCGTACGATAGGAGAGTCACTTAATGCTGTGCTTGAAAGTGCATTAACCTATGATAAGAAGTTATGGGCTGAGGCTGTGTTAACCTCAGTATATATAAAAAATCGACAACCTCATTTGGCACTAAAGGATCTAACTCCATATGAGGCTTTTTATGGCACCAATCCATCGATCCAGCACATTCAACCTTTCGGCAGAGAATGCTATATCCATGTACCGTATCAGAAATGAACGGATGGAAAGAAGTTATCTCCCAGGGCACAAAGGGCTATTTTTACCGGATTCACCAATATCCACCATCATTATCGAGTGTTCTTACCTGATACCAAAAGACTATAGTATCAGCAGACATTTTCTTCCCCACTCTTAAGACAGAAGGGGCTACACCAATGATAAACTATCAGATTGACCAGATTCTCACACCTCTCCAAAGCATCACCCCATCAACATCCATTGAGTATACCTATACTAATAAGGGTAAAACATTGGATAGTATGTGGAGAGATTGGATGGATGAGAATCCTCAAGAAGCTAATGATTTAGTCGACAATGGTCATCCAACTATTGCTCGATTAATGACAGCTGATTTCGAGGAAGGAAAAAGAGACGGATATCTACGCGCTCCCTATTGGGTTTACGATGCCAATCATATGTCCTATCGAGAAGCCTTACCCGAACAACCTAACGAAAGAATATTGATCGAAGAACTTGAGAGAATCGAAGAATTTGATGATTCTATTCAAACGGTTGTTCCTGCAGACCACTTTCTAGAAGAAGAACATCAACAATCCAACCAACGATCTCAACTTCAATTGGGACGTCCTCCTCCTCCTCCTCCTCGACGAATGACACCACCACCAATTACATTTGGTCTGGTTGTCACTCATGCTGGATGAGTTGTGAATCCACCTGAACGCTTTGGCTTTGAAGGGTATGGCCCTGAAGCTAGTATGCGGGATGCACCTGTTAGGGGTTCTCCCCGAACAGCAATAATGATACTTGCATTAGTAAAGGAATACATGTCATGGAGTTACTCTCGGTCCAGTCACATGATATGCATAACACCTATTCGTGAGTATGCAAGTTTGCCAGTCTTATGTTCTGTAGCGGGGATTCATAAGAGTTGCGCGTCGATTGAATAAGCAAGTCTCATTGCTTAGCGGATGAATTGAAAGGATACATACTACGGTAATCCTCATTTGATGACGCAACGATACTGCCAGATTGAAAGGAGATAAGACTCCTGCCGAGCGTATTGTTTTCAACCATGTTCATTGTCCTAGATACTAGCGGGATAGTTTGATTGGACTGGAGATTATTCCGACTCACAAACACCGCAGTTGATAGTCAAAATGCGAGTAAGAAGGACCTCTGGCTTATCGTCTCAGGCGATAAGAGCTACCAGGGTACTCCTCGGCCAAAGAGAATGGTCTCGGCCTAAGCATGATGTGACTGAGGGAATTATGACATTGGCTGAAGACAAGAGGCCTGAAGCAACCCTGCTCATTGATTTGAGTTAGTATGCATTGCAACGTCAGACTCCATACGAGCTGACGCATCAAATTCTACATTGGGATAGTGTCGGTTGGTCGCCGATTAAATCTATGACGCAAGCCAAATAGCCTTTAAGGTGAGGCATTTAATCGCGATAAGCGCTGCCAACTAATTTGTTGGCAGACGTTCCAATTACTGTCGCAAATGGGTAGTAAGATGTCTAAGTTCAAGTTTCATCTGACACACTGTCTGACATGATATCATGCGATGGATGGCCTGATTCTTATCAGGAGCATAATGCTTTGGAACCACATTGCATGAACACGATAACCTACTGGGATGCGTGGCATGTTATCACCGGGCGCATGATTAGTATCATGATGAGACCACGATAACGCTATCATGAGCTTTGTAGTCATAGTGTCAAAGTATGGGCGTACAAACCCTCGAAGACAACAATAAAGAGATGGCATTGCTCCGGCAATGAGAAGAACAAGCTCAAGCAGCAATCCACAGTCAACATTCAGAACACCAAAGACGATCTTAAAATATTATTAAGAATTCTATCTATTGAAATCATTTACAATTTCTTCCTCTACTATTATCCACACTCGTGATTACGCTTTGTATGCCTGGACAAAGATACACACAGTCTGAGTACGCACTGCAACAAGTTGTTGAGAGTTTCGGCAATCTTCTACACAGTGTGGACGAGCAACATATAACCCACATGTACCGGGTGGTTTTTCGTTTTTGCGAACTCGAGGGTATCGACTACCTGGTGCTGAGATACTTGAACACCGGAGCATTACCGTTTGAGGAGTTTTCCGAGGAGTGGTTGTTCGATGGACAGGTGTAATTTACATCTATCGAGGCGACGGACTTTGGTTACGATTTCAATTGGTCGCTCTTGCTACACAGGTGGAAGAGGTTGAGTTTTAGGATAAGATGAGGAAAGAAAGAGTTTTCTTAGATAGGCAGTTGTACTTAATTCAATAAATTTTGTATTGATTATTGGGATTAAGAACCCCCGTAACAGCACCTCCTCGACCTCCTACACCAGAACCTCAACCTCTTGAAGGAATTGAAGGAAGTCAGTGGGCAAATTTAAGTGTACTAACAGTTGAAGAACCAAAGTCTTACCGACAGGCCAGAGTGTCACCACAATGGTCAGATTGGAAGAAGGCGATGGATGAAGAACTTAAGTCACTTAAGGAAAATGATGTTTGGGATGTTATCCCGAAACCAGCGGGAAGAAAGATTGTGGCTAGCGGAAGGGTATATAAAGCTAAAGGAAATGCTCAAGGAGAAGTCGAACAATATAAAGCATGGTTAGTTGCCAAAGGATTCTCACAAATCTTAGGCCAGGATTACGATGAAATATTCCCCTCCATTGTTCGTTACGATTCTCTTAGACTTTTACTGGCTTTATCAGCATGCAAAGGATGGGGACCTTGACAATTGGATGTCAAGACTGCATTTTTATATGGGATTTTGAAGGAAGAAGTATATATGGATCTACCGGAAGGCAGCCGGTTAGATGGGATGGTGGCAAAATTAAAGAGGTGTATATATGGGTTGAAGCAATCTCCGAAGGAATGGTACTACCGGTTAGTAGAATACCTAGGACCTTTCGGATTTGCTATCACTGCTTGGGATCCCTGTGTTCTCGTTCACGAATCAGGAGATCTCTTTTTAGCTATATATGAGGACGACATTACATTGTTTGGAGCTACTGGATAGCTAAAAGAGCAAACTATTAACGTATTGAAGACTGAGTTTAAAGTCAACGATATGGGTGAGCTAAATTGGCTTCTAGGAATCCAAATAACCTTTACCGGCGATGGAATCACTCTATCTCAAACGACATTCATCGACAAGATTCTGAACCATTTTTCGATGCAAGATTGCAAGCCCGTCTCAACGCCTATCGACTCAAACCATCAGTTGAAGGCTATTGAAGACCATAACGAGGGTACCGATGCAAATGCATACTATCAAATAATCGGATCGTTGATGTATTTAGTTAGTGGGACTAGACCTGACCTATCGTATACAATTACTCACCTCTCTCAATTCAACTCATCGCCTTCCACAAAGCATCTAACAGCGGCCAAACGAGTACTTCAATATCTCCAAGGAACGAAGGATAGACACCATTTTTATCCCTGGAATAATCAACTCAAAATAACTGCTTATACGGAGGCATCTTAGGCAATTGTCTCGATACACGATGAAGCTTTTCGGGATATATTTTTCAAATTGGCAACGCCACTATCTCCTGGAGATGTCGGAAACAGCGGTCTGTTGCTATTTCTACTTGTGAAGCTGAGTATATGGCACTGGCTATGACGACAAAACATCATCTCTGGTTGAAGCGTGGAGTCCAAGAGCTATTGAAAAAAGATATACTGAATGCTCTCTTTTGCGACAGTAATGCTGCTATAGATGTGGCATATAATCCAAAGCTTAACGACTGATCAAAACATACTGATGTGGCATATCACTTTACTTCAGAACAAATCAATCAAGGAAATGTGTCTGTTATGTATGTACCTTCGGAAGAAAATTTGGCAGATATATGTACAAAGGGAATGATGAGATATGTTAATGACCACTTAAGTTCAAAGATATTTGGATCAAAGTGAGAAGGGGTATTGAAAATATGGGAGTATCTACATTTGTCTTTACTAATATTGTACTTTCTTAGGTATTCTCCTTACGATAAGATGGTATTTTATGGATAAGAATAATGTGGTGTGTTAATAACTTTTTAATACTTTTGTTATCTTTTTTGTTTAGGTTGTCTAGAAAGTTCCGGTTAGAACTTGTCGAGAACCTACTTCATGTTTCTGTTGGAAGAGGGATTTATCAGCGCTTATCTTTGGAACGCGCCTAGATGGTTCTGTTTTATTCTTTACGGTTCTTATGTAGTTTTGTACAGTTGCAGAGTTATTCTCTTCCTGTTTGAGTTATTGATCCGCGACCGTGGTCACGGACAATCACTCCTTGTTGTTTGTATATATAGATACTGTTTCTCTGGTTAGAGAACAGTTCTTTAGACTTACTCAGACATCAATCGGAATACTACAATATCTCCTCTCGAATCCTCTTCTCAGTATATGCTTGCCTTTTGAATACTTCTTGAAATCGTTATACTTGCAATACTTCTTTTTCGAATACTTCTTTTAAGATTCTAATAAATCTCTTCGGACTTTCGCTGTTATAACCGAATAATTCCCTGATCAGATCTCAACGAATGTACTGTATCGAGTACCTAACGCAGGCTGAAAACAAACTACAGGAAGTGCTTGTGCATGGCATGGCGAAGTCTCAAAAGGGCCATTTGCATGTACGCTATTTCCAATACCGACTAGCAATCTATTGCAGAGGCTTCAGCCGCAACTGCTCCCACTTTACAATCACATTAGTCTAGGCCCTACCGTCCACGTATACGCGTGCGGAACTTTATGAAGTTCTCACGATGGACATGTGGTTGATTGTACCCATTTTGTATTCAGCCGCTAGGAACATGTGGGAGGTGGTGTGCTGTCGAGTCTTAATAAGGGCGCCGGCGCTCAGTCACAACTCTATGAGTTGCAAGAACACCATGAAGCTATATTTACCTCACATACTCAAACTTGGTATCGTTGCCATATTGACGCTACCGGTCGCACTGGCGGGATCAATAACACAGCCGCCACAAGCGATGCCATCTCCCTACTCATACCCCCGAATCGCGACTTCGACTACGTATACCACATTCCATGATTTGAGAGCCAAGATAATCGAGCCGACATCAATTCCGGAACTTCGAAGACAATTAAAAAGGCAGAATTCCCCGTTTGATACGCTTGGCTGGAAAGATCCATCAACCTGCAACGTAGGTGTTTGCGATTCGGGTACTCGCTCCACCGTCTTTGTCAGTGATGGAGTAAGAGCCAATACTGTGACAGGAGTGTGTTGCGGAACGTATGTTAATCCGTTATCTACAGTGATATAAACTGAAGCATTTGATAGTGGGGGGATTTGTGACCCTAGGACTGTCTGCGTGGACTACAATAAGCACACCTTAACCACTGTGGCGGCGGCCTTGTTTAGCGATATGACAGCGTTCTGGTTCGCATCCGTATTCCCCGTACTTCTTCGGCAAACTGACTCGCCACAGTGGGAGCGATTTCCCCTATTGTTACTCAGTCTGGTATCAGTATGGCTACGGTCTCGGTACCTTTCTATCGATGGATTGTGTGAATGGGACTAAACAAATACGCACCACCACCTTAAACCCGTCATGGGAGTTGTACGCGACCGAGACGAACCCAGAAAAAGGCCCGATGCCCACGACAACATTGAACGCTGGGAGGTCAACACCAGAAACTACCGGTACCACCTCAACAATGTCTCCAACGCCTTCGCGTGGGATAAATACTGGTCTAGCTGCCGGAGCTATTGCGGGCATAGTAATTGGTTCTATCGTTGCAATTGTACTTGGTATTGTGGCAATAATGGTAGTTCGATCCAAACTACGAAGGGCCGAAGTCACCCAAAATGTCCCAGCGACGGGCCCGCAAGGCATGTCATCACCTGAGCCAAAGGAGCCAACACCTGAAATTTCACCGGGCAGTATTGCCCCACGACCACCAGTGGAGACGCCCCCTTCGGATGGGGCGTACCCCGCATCCCAACGGCCGGTGGAGATAGGGTCCTAGGTGGGCCGCCCGCCCAGGCGGTATTGAGGGGAACGCAGATGGTTCACCGGAGTGGCTATAGTTGAGTTTGCTCTTTGTACATAATGGTCGGCTTGAACTAGGATGAATATCTGAAATCATTTGTCTTATTGCTGCTATTCATGCACTGATTTTGAGAGACAAGCTACGACGTTAGGGATGCTGATACGAGTAGAGAGCAGCTGTACGAGCTTAAATAAGGGGCAAAACTCTCAAACATTATTACAAAAAATTATCTCTTGCATTAAGCTGCTTCTGTTAACTTAATGTAGGTCACGCCTTTTCTTCCAAAAGTATGTATCATCCTTGGCACCGCCGGATTATTCCCCGTATCAGAATGCATCTGGACGACAGGAGGGAATTGTCAACATCTGGGAACCCTATGAATATGAAAACATACTACTAGCTCTTTTAAACCGATGCCCAATAATACTTAGAAAGACCAGCCTACATCCCCGACCGGAAGCCGTCGAGATTTCCTGTACCCAACCGCCTGTCTCTCGCTACCGATTCTCTGCTATCCACCCTTCTGCGGTATAACAAACTACATCAACTTTGAGTAGTAGGTACTATTCTTCCCCGGTAACGACCATAAGCTGGTGTTTGTTTGTTTGTAATCATATTGCATTCGGCCGCTTGCGGCCATGGCATGCATAAGCTGGTGTTGGCGGTGGTGTGACTACGTAATTTCACTGGCGGCACGCGGCTAAGGACCAAGCATTCTGCTCCGGTCCGTCAGATTTAGTCTTTGGTGACTATGCCACCAGCGGTTACCACTGTTTGAGACGGACAAAGTTGGTTAAGGGATTGGTTGACTTTTTGGCGAAGACATATCAAGATATTCCGTCTCAGGAAAGTATATGTGGTTGGGTATACGTGAAGATACAATCTAAGGAGTACCAGAGACGTCCTCGAAATATATAGAGCCATCACACCGAGAATTTGCTCCACCATACTCTAGCTAGCAGGTGCATAACCTATCAATCGGCGCTTGTGCCAACTGCTATGTTGGGGTAAAGATAGCCGTGCCAGGTAGAGGGCTAGAGTCATCTACTGATATTTGATAGTCATGGGTCAAAAGTCTTGGCTTTACCCACTAAAAACATGCGAAAATATCCATTTTACAGCGACTGCCCAACCACAACTAGCACCCTGGTGCTATTATAAAATTTATCTTCGCTTCTTAGTATACTGAACTTAGTATATAGCAAATTTTAGAGAAAATTTTAGAGTGGTTGTTGCTGAGAAGGAAGCTAATCTATATAGTTCTACCAGTCGCTCAATTTGTATGATTTTGTGTAAATTCCAGCATTATTAACTCAAAATCCATCAGATCTCCACCAATTCTTGGGCAAAAATTCCGAAATTTTGGGGATGGTATTTGAGGGCTTTCTGAAACATGTAGAAATCCCTTTTTGTTTTAGTAAGTTTTATAAATTAGATGTATGCTATTTAAACGGTAGAAGTAGTGCTGTTGGAAGGGTTAAATTCACTCTCAGAGCCTATAATGCAGGGAAAACACTCTTTGCATGCAGAAAAGAAAAGGTACCATTTTTTACCACTTGTTTGATAGCTGTAGGACTCGCAAAGTTGAAAATGCCGCTACCGCGAGTGGCTTCACCAAGACTTTTGACCCATGACTGTATGAACCTGGTAGTAAAAGGTATCACCGCACACAAGACAGTTCTGCGATAGTAAGTTAGAGTATGATCAGCTAAAGGGCTTAGGACGAGTGAGGACGTATGATTCGCGTCACGGTAGAATACCCGCCAACCGCCCCAGAACTCTGTCAGAACTTCTTGGTCTCAGCCAGATCAGAGCCAGGCTGAGTGGCTTTTGGATCTGCGGGGAATATATTGACGTATTCTGATTAATGAAAGAAACCGTCAGTACGATTCCCGGGAGCTTGACCCCAGGTAACGGTAGCATATGAACGCGACGGGGATGGGACATATACTATTCCCGAATTCTCAGAATGACAACATTCGTGATATATCGGGTGTGATAAGGAATTTCGGAAGTCCTTATTAAAGAGTTCGTAAACGCTTAAACGGATGCCACCACACTGTTTTCCGGTTTACGTAAACAGGCTTGACTCGATCGGTGCAAGTGTCTATAAATATCCGCAAGCCTGCGTTATCTTCTACTTCCGTACGAAGGTGAGAGTACAAAAGCTCACATATTAGCCCCGGAACTCCTATGCGAGCTTTGAGATACCTCGAAGTCGTACCTCACAGCCACAACGGGAATAGCAAAAGATCCTATGGTATTCCAACGCAGTTTTGTGCATTTCCTAAAGCGACAACTACTTACCGATTTCGCGGTACTTATCTACAACCCAATCACAAGAATCTTATGGAAGTTTACCGATGCTGACTTTGTAACACATAACTTGCGGATCACCAGGCGGGCAGCTTGCGAAATTGGATTTTTTTGTTCAAGATCTTTTGGATCGATCAGGTTCAACAATTCGATAATTTTAATTATGTAGTTTACTTAGCTCACTGGTTGAAGATGCTGATTAGATCCGATTGATAGTGATAAGTTAAGGCTGAAGTGGACGGAGTTCTCCGACGGGGAATGCCATCCCTTAAGCGTTCGTGTTTCAAAGTTGCAGGGTGGGTGACGTATCAAAAAATATCACTGGAGGAATTCATATCCGAATCATGACCGGAAATAGAATGCTCTTTTCTATGTTTCTTCCCGCTACTTTATACCAGTAATAACAGCAACAACTACTACAGGATACTTGATCGGTAACGCCTACATTGTCCCTCCAAAGAATACTGAGTAGTCTAGCGCACCCCTTGTGTAATGGGAGCGGTAGATTGTAGAAGAAAGCTCTCGATCGTAAGACTAGATTTTGGGATGCAGAATTAGAAACGGTGATTGGATGAGTGTGTTTGTAACAAACAGAGGTGACGCAATCTGCACATGCAAAAAATGGCCGGTGCATGATAACACAACTAGCAACGAAACGAACTGCAGAAAGCTTGCGAAAAGAGATGTATATGTATCAATTTTCTACGTAACAATGTGGCTGTTGGCGGCTTTCCGGGACAACGCAGCCTTATCTATACAAGTCTCGGGACATGCAAAAAGCAGTCCGAATTGGAGGTTTTCACGGAGTTTTTGTCCATTTGTTTGTATCCAAAAAATCAGAAATACTTCCGATTCGAGGACTTTACCTGCTTAATCTCACGCTAAGCCTACGCGGGGACAATTTTGTACTTGATTTAGTTTGTGATTCGTCTCGTTGCTCGGTTACGCTTTGGAATTCTGCTTGTCGATCTAGAGGAATCGAAAACCCACTGTTGTGATTCAGTAAAGCAAGTTAAGTTTTGGTGAGTATCCGAATTTCAATGAATGTACTGGGCGATAATGAATGGTTGGGGTTAGCATCACCATTGTATCTCCTTGTATCTATGACATGGAACTTCATAGTGTATATCCTGACACTTCAGTACTAAATACTTGCCACTACCAACATTCAACGCTTACACATCGCCTTGCCACGATAACCTCGCATAAAAAATAAAGGCCGCACATCAGTCGATGAACGTGGATGTGACAGACTCGTCAATTTCGCAAGCCCTAATATACTTCATCTCTTAATCCAGCCTTAGATTGACTACTAATGGCTAGCGTAACTGACTCTTGGCCTTTAGTAGTGGGGTATTTTAACTTCAGCCGCACTTTACTTGCATGCCCCACTGTTCTTATTCGCCGTTGGGGAATCTGGCTTTAGCCTGCAGTATGGCGGAGTAAGAAGAAGGTGGTGTGGTGTCTGCCGGCTGTTCATAAGGTCTGTTGCTGCTCGTCCAGATCTTGAGCCTGCGCAGCTGCAAACTTCTGCCGATCCCCATCATGGAGCTCCATCGATTTCAACAAATACTTCACCATGTGCTCCTTGCCGCACTCGCCGCTTTACCGATGACATCAGCGGCAATAATAACACAGACGATACCAGCAATGCCATCTCCAAGTTCATATCGTATCGCATCCTCGACTATACCATCGAAACAGGGCGGGGTAGCTTGTATAGGCCATCACATCCCGCCAACTCCGGTTCCTGAACTCCGTCGACGACAGCAAAGCCTCGGCTGGACTGACCCATCAACTTGCAATGTCGGTGTTTGCGACCCGGGACAATACTGCACTGTCTTCGGGAGTGAGGGGATAAATGACTCACTAGTGACAGGAATTTGTTGCGGAATGTATGTCGTCCTCCTGCAGACATACTGGTACCCTACTTTCTAACACCCGAAAGTGGCATAATATGTTCCTCCCTAACAACCTGCATTGACCAAACCGCGCACTCCATGGCCACTATCTCACTCGGGGTCTACTCCGGCGGCACGGTCTTCTGGTGCCTATCCTGTTTCTCTCCCCCCTTCAGCGCTGACACACAACAGCGGCACAAAGTTTCCATACTGCTCCTCAAGATTCTTCCAGTACGGATACGGCCTTGGAACGTTCATAGAGCTCGACTGTTGGGCGACACGACAACCAGGTGCGCTTTCGACGACGATATTGAATCCGTCGTGGAAGCTTTATGCAGTCAACACAAAGCCGGAAAAGGGACCGCCGCCGACGACGACATATGATAGTGATGTTCTATCTAGCATAACCTCCACCACTTCGTCAAGCTCCACCTCATCTACTGCAGAAACCATCATCATCGTTACGCCGTCCATAATACCGTCGGAAGAGAAGCCGAAGGCGATGCCGGTGGGTGCAATAGCGGGGATAGTGATTGGGTGTATCTGTGTGGTGGCGGTTTGTGTGGTAGCGGTGATACTAGTATGGTCTAAGGTCCGAAGAAATGATCTGCCTTTGCAGGAGCCGCCGAAGGGGCACGACCAGCAACAGCCGCGGCATACAGTCGCGGACCGTTCCGAACACTATGAACCGCCGAAAGATACGGAACTGGGATACACTTCTCCACACCATCGCCGTTGGTCGGAGCACAACTACGGCGGGCACAGAATCGAGGGGATGCCTGTTTTCGCGGATCCGGTTGAGCTTGGAGGCAGTCAGGTGGAACGGGAGATAGAAGGCCGGGGGGTTAATATGCCCCAGAGCAGGGAGATGCCAGACCCTCCACAAGGCCAGGGGTTTGAAGGCATGCGGCAGAGCTGGGGGGTTGAAGACAGCCACCGAGGCCGGGGGTAGGAGAGTATAGCAGTATGTGGAGGTGGTGATAGTTTGTTTTATACAATGTGCGCTGTGTTTGGATGGCGGAACTGAACATGAGGTGTCGGTCATCGTGTCACTGTCTCCACCTTCACACAGTACTACCAAGACTTGTTTCCACAATCAAGCACGCCGATTTGTATTTCTACCATGAGCGCACATTTTGGTTTTTCGCTAGGGGACTTCGTCGTTTCGGCGAATGCGAACTAGAGTTGAAGTCACGTCGTGTTACAAGCGGGTGTAGTACGTGGCTAATCGACAACTCAGTTATGAAAGAAGGCAGGGTATTGGATTACGGTGTGTGGATGGGATGTTTTAGAGTAGTTTATTGGCTTAGGAAGGGATCTCTTATGTCTTCTTCTGTATGCATATAAACACTCCTGATCAGTATCTGGCAATAAAGCAGGCGCGATCACTCACCCATCACGCCAAAGATTCGGTAAAGACCGTCTGTTAAAGGTGAAGATTTTAGTAGATTTTTACGGGTCTACCCGTCGTACAATTGATATTATACTGTCCGCGTCCACGCGCAGGTCTATAGGACATTATAGTGCCACGCATCGAAATTCCTATGCAATACTGCCTGGAAAACAACTTGTCTATAGGCTGCACGTTGCAAGGTCATTTTTCTGGGTGAATAGTAGATTTATACTTTTGCCGATGTTTTTTTATTGCTCAAACTCGTTTGTTGTAGCATATAACAAAGGTATGAAGGTTTTGCTCTAGGCTGTATGTTTGGAGCTGTACTGTGTGAGTGGATAGTACCATTGGCAAAAATTTAGGTTTTGTGTGATGTCACACAAAATCACTCGAAAATATTGAGCCCTCACTCTATCTTTGGCTGTTGCCCACTACAGGCTGCCGTATTCGACCGACGTCAGCTGTAAATTAATCCATTATCGATCTCGTTTGAGGTGTAAAAAGTAGAGATAGAGAAGCATGATTGTTCTATCTAAGAGCACCGAGAATGCCATATGTATACAGTAGTCCATGTGCGAATGCGTGCGTATGCATCAATGTATAGAGATGGCTGAGTAGCAATCTCCTATACGAGGCATCATCTCTGGCTATACGAAGGCTGAGATCTATTTATGCAACACGAGTGTTCAAAGCAAAGATGATAGAGAAGCTTGATTGCATATTATCTAAGAGAGCCACAAGGCCATATATATATGAGAGTACAGGTGTGAATGCGTGCGTACGCATCTATATATAGACCCTTCAGGCCGACCGCAATCTCCGGTCATACGAGACACACCTCCGGCCATACGAGACTCATCTCCGGCCATGAGAAGGCAGAGACCTATCATGCAATAACGGGGAGGCACGAATCCATGAGTGATATCCCATGTCCCGCATGGCAAGAAACTGAGGTTGCGTGGATGTTTGAGTTCTACTTTTATCCTCCAGATCAATTGCCTACCCTATTACTGGTAGCTCTCACCGGTATCGTTGCTGCCACTGCGGTTGCTATAGCATTCGGGAATGTCTTCACCAACTGCACTTCTATCTGATCTACTTCTCTGACACGGTAGTCCATCAACACAACCACCCGTACCGCAAGGTTTTCTTCCCCATCTCCCTTACAGAGGGTTTGCTTTATATCTTGAACAATAGGACACTGAGCATGACCTATCGCAAGTTCTGACTGCGGGGCAGAGATGACCAATGTCTGGAGTCGCCCGCCAGCCTCGTCTCGACTTATGTGCAATACTGTTGATATTCTCACATTTACCTGACATTTCTCTATTGCATACTAAACCTTTACTTTTACTCTTAGTATGAAGATGTCTCTTCTACAAACCTCGGCACTACGAATGTCTAACCATCACTGGCACGTGGGTCGACTAAGACTCCGTTATCTAATCAAAGTATATCTCGTCGGATCGATCTAATCTAAATAGTCCCATCTAACAGACCTCTCTCATTATAGCCGCATCGACGGGCTAGAATCAGTATTAGTTATATCATCCGGGATAAGCTGATAGTTGATGCAGGAACTCCCAGCGCTCGATTAATTTTGGTGATCATTTGGTTATGCGTTGGATTGCATCTCGCACTAGAGGAAGTGCTCGGTTCCACACTGGGTCTCGTAAGCTCGCCATACTTCGGCTGGGTAACATTTAGTCTCTGTTGCCATAGGAAAGTGATTGTATTGATATGGATCGTCAAAAATTGGTTCATAATCACTACATTAGTGATCACTATAATTAAATATATATAAAAACCTGTATAGGACTTTGAATTCATATTAATAAACTAATAACTATAACACAAACACAGCGATGTCTATATAATTCGCCATCTAAGTTCATAATACATGGACTAGGAACTGGGAACTCAATAATTGCCCCTTCAAACCACTAATAAATTCCCACGAGAGAAGATACTTGACTAAATTTCAACCTGCCCGGTCCTCCACCAAGTCATCCGCCCGGTGAATCACATTATCATCACCGCTTAATGTCTGGCTGTAGAACAGTGTCAGTCAAATTAGATATTCATATCTGGATGGACGGCAGCGCCAGTAGGTTTGGCAGGGTCCGGACTGACAGTAGGTGTGCACGAAACATATTGTCCGTCCTTGCTGCAAATCTTAACGCAGGACGGATATGGATTGGGAACCTTGGGAAGGGCATAGCCAAGGGCCCGCAGGAGCCACGGCGTTGGCGGCTGGAATGTCAGAGACGAGGGTGCTGGCCATAATGAAGAGGAGCGTGATGCAGCGCATGGTCGACAAGCTGGTGGTTGTGTGATGAAGAGAATGTAAGAACAGACGAGGGGGTTTAAAGAGGAAGCTATGAGGTGGACGCCACCTTAAAACCATGACGTTAAATTAGGCCATAGCATTTTAAAGAACCCTGGGCTTTTCTTGCATGGGTGGTTCTTTAGCTATTGTAAGTAGAAGCTAGATACTAGAGCTTCACACTTTGAATTCGTGATCAGTAGATGTTCTAGTCCATCCGTGGCGTCCCACCCTCCGTGAATGGACTGGTTCATTCGCGGAGTGTACCCCACCTCCATGGATGGACTGGTTGATTCGCGTAGCGCTAATTACGCTCAACCAGAAAAAAATTACTCTGTACACCTTCACCGTGATCCCTACGAGCTGTATGCCTCAACGTGGTCGCGCAACTACAGTTACATTGTGCTCTATGTTATCATTTGAAACCGCCACTTCCAAGTTTCCTGCTTCCTTCACATTATCCTCTTCCTCCTCTACTGGTACTTTTCCTCATCAAGAACCTCTCCTTCCTCAGTATCTAGTTAGGTCAAATCACTTTCGGAGCTATCTCCAGCGAAAGTGGAATCAGCCTGCTCCCGTGTATTACGTCGCACATTTGCTCGAAGTCGCGTTTGATTCTGACTGCCCAGATGAAGTTGTGTTCCGTTTAAGATTGAAAGTACCAGATGGAGCTTCAGAAACCCCAGTATTTGTACATTGTACACCACCAACTCAGCTATGGCAATAAAGTGTGCATTCAACTTCCACTTTGAAAACTTGCAGCGAAATATAGCGTAGTGTTGCACTGGGCTGAAGGTATATAGTTGTGCTGATTGAATTCAGCTGGATATGGCCAGCCGAGCGTGCATGCAGTGCATTAACCAAGTGTGTACACTCCACGAATGAACCAGTTCATTCCCAGAGGTGGGGTACACAGCGAATGAAGTAGTCCATTCACGGAGGTTGGGACTCCACGAATGGACAAGTCACACCGCAGAGAAACTGCCTCTGTGAATGGACTAGAACAGTACACAGCTGAATAGACAGCCGAAGCACATGGGTGGAAAAGCTCTCTAATTTCAGTAGGGGGTCGTAAATTGACCCCTGTAGCTAATCAGATACCCTTCTGAAATGAGTTCTCGTAGGCCCATCGTAGAGGTTTGGGAATCATACGTGGCTATGGAAAGTGTGGCACGTGTTGTGGATATAATCTGGATTTTTGATCTAGTTGTGTGAGAAAGGCGTATTCATCTAGGATAACGTTTGCTCTGGCAAACGATCCCTGCATGGCAATTCTATGTGCCGTGGCTCAACAGTAGAACATCGATGCACTCCAGACATCACCAAGGAGGTAGTTTCCAGCTATACAAAATATTAGCGCCCAATAAGATGCGGTTGTAGGATAAGCCTTTCAATAGGAAATTGAGTCCGACATAAAGCGTTCCTGAAAATCTCCTAAGATTCGTCTTGGCTCCCCCGGGGCAGGACAGGGGCGTCACGATATCTATTTCGGGTCTATTCTTACAAGGATATCTAGAGGCATACTTAAAACACCTGGAAAGATGTACATATAAGCTATTCGTAGGCACTCTTTAGCCAAAATGGACGAAATCCAAACTTTGGAGATCGCAAGTGAGGAGTATTAACCCGCAGACATATGACGGCAGAAAGCAGGTTCAGATGACTTACCTACATACTCAGAATGTACTCATCGCGTGATAAGGACGCGCAAACTGAGCCTACCTGAAAATACGCTCAGATACCAAATTCAATTCTTCAAAACATGAAGTATAGTCTATCTAGCTGCATTTGGTATGCTAAGTTTCTGCCTGCTTGTGATACGGTGAGGTGAGGTCTCACAGGGTCACGGCAGTGCCCTGGCATGGCCGACAAAGCAGAGTTTCTAAACCACAATCCATTCTGATCCTTGGAAAAGTAGGGATTAAACTTTCCCGATTACGCTAGCCGAGCGCATATTCCGAGCCGGGCTCTAGGGTTACTGTAGCTGGACGGTATTTTCGGTATGAAAGAAAATCTAAAACGGTAATTAAACTACTCGGAAAAGAGACTGGTTGAAGTTATTCGATAGTTACAGCGAAAGTCCGAAGAGATTTATTAGAATCTCAGAAGAAGTATATGAAGAAGAAGTATTGCAAGTGTAACGATTTCAAGAAATGTTCGAAAGACAAGCATATACTGAGAAGAGGAGTTGGAGAGGAGATATTGTAGTATTCCGATCGATGTCTGAACAAGTCTAAAGAACTGTTCTCTAACCGGAGAAACAGTATCTATATATACAATAATAAACTAGTGATTGTCCATGACCACAGTCGCGGATCAATAACCAAAACAGGAAAAGAAAAACTCTGCAACTGTACATAGGAACCGTAAAGAATATAACAGAATAATCTAGGCGCGTTCTTTCAAAATAAGTGCTGATAAATCCCTCTTCCAACGGAACCAAAAAGAAGGTTCTAGACAAGTTCTAACCAGAACTTTCTAGACAACCTAAACATAAAAGATAACAAAAGTATTAAAAGTTATTAACACACCACATTATCCTTATCGATAAAGTACCATCTTATCGTAAGGAGAATACTTAAGAAAGTACAAATATTAGTAAGAGAAATGTAGATACTTCCGTATTTTCAATACCCCTTCTCACTTTGATCCAAATATCTTTGAACATAAGTGG
>Ga0307512_10000322_pt1 | contig 69299 bp, 59 predicted proteins | sample 14_EM_MG_FD_200267 | JGI IMG/M metagenome (GOLD analysis project Ga0307512, IMG submission 200267) | Populus trichocarpa ectomycorrhiza microbial communities from riparian zone in the Pacific Northwest, United States - 14_EM | ecosystem: Host-associated > Plants > Roots > Unclassified | place... | reverse complement strand
CGACCCGTCGCCTGGGCGACAGGCAGCGTGTAATTCTCCGTCAGAGCGTACGAGGTTCCGTCAGAGCCGTCAGAGCCGTCCGGAACACCCGGGTGTTTCAGACGGAAATTAGGGTCGTTGCTGATGTGTGACACACTCTCTGACACGCTGTCTCTGACAATATGACTCTAACTCTCTCTGACTGTGTCTGACATGCACGCTGACATGCTCTCTCTGACAATATGACTCTGAGATTGTCTAGCACATTCTCTGACACACTTTCTGACATATTCCCTCTGACACTTTCTCGTTGACAAGTTCTCTGTGATATGTTCTCTCTGACACCATCTGTCTCATACGGTCTCTCTGACACACTCTCTTTGACGTACTCTCTCTGACATGCTCTCTCTGACATACTCTCTCTGACATGATCTGTTTGACATGATCTCTGTGACATGCTCTCTGACACTCTAACTCACCCAAACACAATGAAAGTCAGACAAGAAACAATCTTTCTGACAATACAAGGAAACTTACCTATGTTTCCCACCACCAATCTGGATTCCTCATCTCAGCAGATATATGTTTGCCACTGGGACCCATATGTTGGACCGGCATATATGAGAGCCAGTCCTGAATTGGTGGATGTCCTAAGATATATCACGCCGGTGCAATGGGGTTTTGATACCAACACGGAGTAGCATTTAATTCAATATTAGCCAAACTCTCCACCCATTCCTGTACAACTTTGTACATTTCTTCCATCTCTGCCATAAGTTGATGGAGCTGTTCAGCGGTGTTGGCATTGCTGTTGGGTACAATAAGTCTTCGTATGAGAATATCATTGAGTTTTGTTTAACCCAGGTTGGTATCGACAATAGAATGAGAAAGATGCCATTGTCGGGGTGTAGCAAACGAAGCAAGGGGGTCCCAGTCATCATCCTCAAAAGACTGAACTTGTACTGTGTCATCAATTGGGGCAAGTGCATTGGGTATCACTTCCATCTCAGGCAGGTAGCTTGGAGTATCATCGTCGTCAAATTGGACAATGTTATCTGCTACTTTCCAGTCTAGCCCATCTGATGCAGAAAGATTGCTAGAATTTGGGTGAAGATGCACATGTGTAGAACAGCAGTGACAAGTGAGACCCCTTTTTGGGAAAAGACCATGCCAGATGAAGTGCAAATAAAGGACTGCATTTGAGAAGGGGAAAATATTGCGATTGAGTGAACTTGGGAAATTGATCGTTGTGAGGCTCCAATCACATATCCCGGTGCCGTGCATATAGCCTACCCTTACCGGACTTGGATGGTAACCTATTCTCGTGATATTGTTGTACCACACACACAATATACATTGTGGATAGTAGAAATGCATTACACTCTGTTCAATGGTTTTCCAGAACTCTTTAATTCTGATAACCTTCTATTAAACTGTACGCTTGATAGTGCTGTGGGATAATTCCATCTTCAATGGCTTCTGCTAATTCCTTACCATACATCGATTGTCTCTATCTAGATAGTCCGTAAAGTAGTCTGAATCAATGATACTCCAGGCAGTGGCTTTTGGCTCAGCATCAGACTGACCGAACTGAAATTGTATACACTGTTTCGGGGTCATGTGCTCAGACCTGTAAATTTCATCTTCTGTTATTGATTTCATGCACATGAGATTATTGGTGACTATGCTTCTGGGACGTGATGTTTTACTCCCCACCTTCTGCAATAGTTGTTGCTAATAATGTTGGAAAAATTGTTAATAAACCTAGCATTGAACCAATGTCACTGGATGGATTTCTTGCTCCAATAAAGCTTTTGAGTTCATTCAATCAGTATGTGATCATTTGGTAACCCCATGTCTGCAACTATTCTGGTGCACCACAAACTCCCAATATTTTGTTGTAGAAACCTGTTCAGACCCATACACATGGATGTCCATTGCAGTATAAACTGTGTAAATCTCGAGTTCTCTTACCTGACAGAATTGTGTTGCCAACTGTTTGACTGCTCCTGCCTCTGGAGACTTCGACATTCTCCTTCTACCCCAAACTCCAGTCATGTAGTAAACTCACTCTAGTGCATTGTCTACTACTTTGAGGAATTGATCAGAGTGATGTTGTTATACAACAAGTATAGAGAATTAACATAATGCCTGCACTTCTCCAATGACAAATTCATCAGAGGCAGTTTCTGCTGCTGTATTTCCATCATCATTGGAGCAGACACGAATTAGAGGGCGGCTACTTAATCGTGTTCTAATTGTTGCACCGATTTCATTTTCTTGCTAGGTGATAGTTTGCTATGAGACAAATAGTTTAGAGAAGTGCAGGAGGCCTGGATACCATGGTTCCAATGTGAATCAATTGCCATATTGGTTATTTACATTTCCAGCTTTCAGGTATTTCAGCAGCCAGTTCAATAAGTCTCTAACGAATCCCAGCAGCTGCTGCTGCAATTCATCACACTGCCAAAGCTGGTAGACATTGCAGAGATCACCAAGAAGAATGACCTTACATGACATGTAACTTATGGAGGAGTTGTTTTTGGAACCGTAATCCATCACAATTTGACTTGTGGCACTAAGAAGTCCTATGCACCTGCTCATTCACTAGATTCCTATGATACGCATGGAATTATGTGTGCTTGATACCATAAATCATGCTGCATACAACTCACATAATATCAAGCAGCCGAATGCACTGCATTCCACGCTCCCAAGTATGCTCTGATGTTGATTGCACTCGATCACACACTCCCAGTCTGCTACACTGTGCACACGTATGATCTCCACATGCACCTAAGTCCACCACCAACCATGCTACCAAGTCAGGCTCGTAGCGGAATACAGTTCCAAGTACCGTTCCGAGCTTGAGCTCAAGTACACTCACAATTGCATTAGATGGCACACACCCAGCCTGCTTGATAATAGATTCCCAAATCAGCTCTCAAGATGCTTTCAAGCACACTCCCGAGCATGCTCTCGAAGATGCTCCCACTCACAGTCGATGTCACAACCCCAGCCTGCTTGACTACATGCTCCTAAGTATGCTCTCAGCACATTCTCAAGCACACTCCTGAGCATGCTCTCCGGTACACTCCCCAGTCTGCTCTCATGTACACTCCAAGTATGCTCTCAAGTATGCTCCCAATTGCACACAATGGCACACTCCCAGCCTACTTGACCCTACTCTCCCAAGTACACTCTGAAGATGCAAGACATTCCCAATCCCTCTTGACTATATGCTCGCATATATGCTCCGGTTTGCTCAATCCAGAGACTTGCTGCGTTGCAGGGGCCAGGCACCGGTCGGCGAGAGGGGTGCGGTGGGTGATGGGCCGCATGTGGCATACAGCAGCATTAATCATAGTCTCGGTCGATGTTATAGTCTGATGCTTCTGAATTTCGCCGCCACCACAATAAGGTCTCACAATGCGTCACTGTTATGGTGTTGACCATTGCAGCCTCAGATTCTGCAGGAAAGGTAGACAATTGGATCTTGGGGAGAGCAGATCTCCAACTCAGATTGTCCAGCAGAATCTGATGCCCGCTTCCCATTGATTGTGGGCATATGTGTGTGCATTTGTTCTGGGGCTGATGGTGATGATGGCGATGCTGATGATGGCAATGGCGATGATGGTGATGGTGATGATAGCGATAGTGATGATGGCAATCATGATGATGGCAATGGTGATGATGGTGATGCTGAAGATTGTGATTGTGATGGTGTTTGTGAGTGATCTTTGTACCACAAGGACTTAGACAGGTAGATTGGCTATGTCAACATCAACATCGAACCTTCCACAGACTTAGAGCCTTCTATCAGGCAAACCTTATGCAAACCCAGAGCCTTCTATTAGCCCAAGCTTCCACAACTCAGAGTTTTCCATCAGCCACAAGCTTCCAATGGACAACACTACTCCTTCCAAAGCGCTGCTCTCTCAACACAGCTCTCTCGAGTTGGCTCTCATGCAGGCTATCAAGCACGATTTCAAGTGGGTTCTCGAGCAAACTCATAATTGTCTGCGGTTTCAGTAGCTGCCTCGCAACAGTGGTGTGTACTGTACCAGTGAAACAGTGAAGACTGCAGGCAGTATAGACCAGTATAGGTCCATCACTGGCAGGTAGTCATACATAGTTCCATTGACATATGTGCACTTCTCTATGAATCAATAATAGATGACCATAGACTGCGCGCCGCACAGGGGTGCAGGCACATCTTGCTATGAGCTGCACTTGTGGGAGTAGCACAGCATATAGTCGATTTGCGCTGTTGTAGATAATGGTTTCACTAGAACTGGTAGTATATTGGATGAACACCTGGTGTGTGCAGAGCATTAATGTTAGTTCTCTCCACGAGCACAGAGTAAACATGCTGATCTCATCAGTTATCAAGTATACAAAATGTTGAAAGCCCCATTGGCACATGAATAGAAGTTTTGCACATCACACATAAGCCATATTATACTTTAGCATTAGTGAATCGTGCTGCGTATTCCCTGACCTAGGCAGCCAACAGAGGGCAACACAGTATCAGGAAACCATCAGCACTGTCCCATGCCAAGCTGGAACTGATTATGTCAAGATGCCTTAGCAGGTACAGCACTGTACCAGTCAGAGAATGCCAAGCTTCTTCAGTATTTAGTCAATGTGTTGAGGCACCTGGACGTAACCTAACAATATTCAGGAACGTTGTTTAGAAGCCTGAAGGATATTGATTTTGAATATTACTGATTTTGAGATGCACTGGTCCAGAATGCCAAGCGCCCGAAAGATTGGTGAAATGAGTTTTCTGGGATCCACTGGTGATTTGCACAATTATCACCCCAGCAGGAAATTGATCCAGTCTATCCAATAATCAACTGCCTATGTTTATTTCACTGTATGTTTGATAACACTGTAAGGCAGCAAGGTACACTGGGTCAAAGTCAATGTGTAACTGAAATGGGAGATGTGGTAAGAAGAACTGTATATATTTGAAAATATCCTTGTATTACAATGTGCCAAGGATATGTAATTCCACTACTATCCAAATGTTATTGCTGAGCACGATAACATCTTTGGAGAGCACCTTGTGCACGCCATCCACTGATTGGAATGATTTGATTTTGAAGTGGTACACCTCATGCCTGACATGTTGATCTATGTATAGTGTCCTTTGTTGGTTGAAATAGTAAACATGTTAAAAGTCAAGTGTGGTCCAGAATGGATGCCGTGCATTCCATAATTCTGAGTACTTGCGATGCTTGTTGTACAATCCAGTTGCTTTGCTACACCCTGTCCCTGCAGCATTTTCCAATCCAACAACCACCCAATGAGCCTTTGTCTGTGGTGGATGAAGGATAGATGTCAAATGAGGCTGCTGGGTGTTCATCACTGCTATGGCAGGGGTATCTTGAGTGGATGGTACACCTTCCTCATTTCCTACAGGTCCATCATTAGTTCAATCTGAATTGCTAAAGACTGGTCACTCAGGTGTATCGTCTGAATTCAAATCATAACCGGCTGGGTCAAGTCCAACCAGCAATTGGTAAAAATCCCTTCGGTCATAGCCCTCTATTTGTCAATAATAAGTAATATTGGTGATACTGAGTCTCCAGTCCGTACTTATGGAAAGATTGCTATTTGTAGATAAATCAATCCGCCCGTTACCAACAGATTTTGAACATGCATGAAAACTTGTCTGCATATATGTTCAGATGAGTTATAATTGAACATTAGAGCATAATGCTGTTGTTGCCTGAGTGAAACATCAAGAATACTGGATTGAAAGTGAGCAAACTAAGGATAGTTTATCACTTTCACGGCCACACTACACCATACCAAATTCTGGGTAGAGGTAAAACAAAGTAATGATTGGATTAGGTTGCTTCAGTAAGTAGACTATATCCATTGTATTGTGCACAATTCTTATGTACCTTACCTGCTGATAATCAATTAAGTGACTTGACATTGTTTCAACTGTCATCAACTGCATTCCACTAATATGTTCTTCAGCACATACAGCTGCAATCACCTCTCTTGACCTATGTCATGTTGGTATAGTAAGTAATACATGTGCAAATACCTCCAAACAGCTGTCAGTGAATGTGAATGGTTTTAATACATCGAGCAGGTGAGTGTCCTCGCTTCCTGCAAGCCCAGTCGATGATTATTGACCACTGCCTGGGATGCATAATCTCAGCATCAGTAATGTTCCTAGGTTGGTGGATGGATGCTTGAGGAGTACAATGAAGTTTCAAAAGAAGCTCAAAAGGAACTAAATACTATTGTTGCATAACTCACCAGCCTTCTATAGAATGAAATTGCAGGTGGTACCAACACATGTTACATGTGAAATCCTTAGTCGTACTAGCCTTGAAACTTGATATAGCAGTTGATGGGTCCTTGGAGATTTTATATCACATCACCTCTATGACCTTTACTGTCATGTACCATACACAGGTGGTCTTCTATCCAAGATCCCAGTTTGCCAATAAGGGTATATTACAAAGAAAGGCATATTGCGCAAGTCAGATTACATATTCTCAGCTGGATGTTATTGTTCAAAGGTGCCACGAAACACTCTTATTCGTGACAACATCATAGGATATTTAAACCCTTCGTTCCATTGAATGTCACTGCTACATTGAATATACCCAACTGTACTCCCAACTATTGCAAAAATTTATGTTGCTTCTAAGTTCATATAGTATCTGCTATTGAATCCAGTGTATGACTGGAAACAGATTTCCACCAAAGAGAGTGAGTATGGCTCCATGAAGTGGGCTATTTGGCTTGCAACATCACCCTAATGACAATTTGGGATCATCAGACAATAGTTCTCACCATGCCCCAAGCAATACCAGTCTATTTAGGATACACTCCAATCAACTTCATCTGCTGCCTGGGTATGGTTACCCTCCATCACTGCAACCATGTCCAGGTTCTCCTTATTTCAACGACCATTCTCCATTGACCATGACACCTAGTTCAACACTATGCCCCAGTGTAAGCTAAGGGTTACCAATCTGCATGCCACCAGGTCAAGGTTATGAAATTACCCATGGTGGTTATTGTGGATCTCAGATGTTCCCCTCTCCACAGTTCACATGACAAGGGCCAACATCCTACTGTGCACCGTGAGTGTCACTGGCACTGCCAGGACACAATCCAGTCATGCGGCTGACAGCTTCCAGCGCTACCCCAGCAGTACAGCCTACCCATGCACATCGAAGACCCACCGCAGTCTCCCAACAACAGGACTCCAGCTGGTACCACAATCGTGGGACACTGCTGTTGCAACAATTGCGGATTTCCACCAGTCACAAGAACTGGTGTATGACACATATAATTCAAATGATGAGAGTGACCTTTTGTTGGACTTCTCTGGTGCAGAAGGCAAAGCCTCAAACAGCTCGAAATAAATAGAATTTTCCTTGACCCCATTTGGCAACAGCATGGGGAGTCCGAACAACACTGCATTCACAGTGTCCATGAATGAGCAGGTGGGTAGGTTTTGGGAGAAGATGCATCGAGGCTGTTTCTGGGGGCAATACCTGTGCATCTGTCTTGCTATTGACCCCTGGACTGGTTGATTGTGATTCCAGCTGTTTTGGCAACAGTCAACAACCGGCTGCATTTGAAACCTGGTGATAATGCCAAAACAATTCAGCGACAATCAATCAAGGTGTTTCGGGACAATTGTGAAAATCAGCCTCTGATCATATGGAAGCAAGGGAGGTAATACAACAAGTTATCAGCAATGGATGTAGCCGAGTGGCTGGGCAAACAGGCAAGAAGAAAGTTCTGAGAGTTGCCAAATACAACTTTCGAGGTTGTAATTGGTGGGGGGCACAACAGTGCCCATCCTTGACAAAATCGACTGCTAGCCTGGTACAGATATATAAGGTACTGGCAGCAGTTGATCGATTTCATTGTAAAAACACTAGCTCTGAACACACCATACTGCCTCAGCCCAATATTCAAGTGCACCTTGGATCAAGAAGAATTTTAATAACAGTATACGCGATTAACTCTACACTGCTGAGTGAGGAATCACCCCATATATGGCCAGATTTCATACAACTGTTGCCTTTCAAAATCCTTTTTGTTGAAACTGGCATACAGTGTGAAAATAGTTTTGTCGAAAAGAGAGCTGTTACAGGGAAGCAGGATGCAGAGTACCTAAATTGACCAGCAAAGGTAATCCCTACTAGAGTTATTCTGGCTAGACATGCCTAAATGATACACTTAATGTATAGATTTTGAAAACCTCACAGGAGAATGAAAGAGTGGAGGGCAAGCAGGATGGTTTGCAAGTCATTGGTAGTAGAATTAATATAAGTTCCGATTGAAAGAATTGGATTGATTGTATTCCACATATCATTATTTATTCCAATGCTTTGTTGTAAAATTCCAAATTTGCATACAATTTCAGGAGTACCGAACAATGATCCCATCATGCAAACATACATCAGACCGACTGAAAGAACTCATTGAAGGTACTCAGACACCTGATTGAGCAGCAATTGGGGTTTAGGAGCTAGTTGATGGGAAGAAGGTCCTTGTTCCAGAGAATAGCAGCCCATTTTTGAACACTTTGGTGACGGCATATGCCCGTGTATGGCCTCGTATGAACGTATATGTGAAGATACAGTGGCAGATGTAGATGTTAGTAGTGTAGAGTATTATGGGATAGTTAAAGTATAATTATCGCTAATTATCTCAGGCTTGTGGCAAGCCGACTAGATAAACCTGGTGTTACCCTGCCTTTGACACAAAATGTGCAGCTGTGCTGTTACATTATTCCCCTTTTTAGTTGCAGACCACACGGGCTGTATAACACTGTACAAGGGTAGAAAAAGAAACAATCCAACAACCATTTACTGTACGCGAATTTACGAAGCCCTATGTCTGATAACCAAACAGTACTCTATGGTAGCGATTTGGCAAATCTGGCACACTGGGAGAGTCCGCCTCCACTTAACATGACTCTAGAGGTGGTAAAAACCCGGGCCAAGGCCATTTGTACTGGGCTGAAATTCAATGAAGAACAAAAGTCAAGAGAAGAGAAGTGACAAGAGAGAAGGAACAACCAATGTGCCACTGTCCTCCATATGTCCACTGCCGGAATGTCCGGCATCCAACCATCTAATCACGTGCTCGTAACTCCAACCAAGTGAAGGACATTGTTCTAATTGGTCGCTGTAATCTCAGTGAAATCTCCAATCATTATATTAGTATCATCTGGACTGCATGGCATCGATGGTACCTTCCGCTCGCTGCTCATCATCCCCATTGCCATTGCCATTGCCATTGCCATTGCCATGTGCCAGTGCATTAGTATATCTAACATGTCAACATCAGAGTAACTGGTTATACTGACTATACTTCGATGTACACTAACTCTCGAGCTGTCCCCATTCCTTGCGAACTACTGCGTAGGCCCATCCCATCAGTGATTATTGTTGCTGCTTTGGAAACTACTTTGGCAGTCATTTGCACTCAGTCTGCACAGATTAAGCAGGCTCAACATCTCAGCATGGAGTGTTGCTTCTCCTCTCCATATCATAGCTGGCAGTGCTGGCCAATCATATATGACCTCATATCGATCTTGTTAGCCTCTGATGAAATGATGATTCATATCACACATAGATTCAAGCATGTTCGCACCCCCCCCCACACCCTCGTGTATAGCTTGGTCAGGCAATCATCAGATACCAGAACACCTCTTTCAGCTGGTTGCTCTTACATGATGCCAATCAGTAGTTAGAGTCATCCTCCTTCAGCATCGACCATGCAGGCTTAGATGTCTCCAGTATGGTCATTCAGCATTGAGTTCTGCAAGCCCTTTGGTAATCATCCCAGTCGGTGACCACCGTAGGTAGGGCTCCAGATAATGCTAAGTCTCTGCGCTCTCAATTCACGGCACTCCGGTAATTATCTGTTTAGTAGTTGCCTCGACTACCTCATGATGCCGATAGGAGACTATCTCTCGCAATGCCATAAGGGAGACTACTTGGTACGTTCGGAGATCATGATGGGTCTCATTTGAACCTTCTTCAGTATACATACTTGCCCTTGCTTGGCATAGATCAAACTCGCTTGAAAATCTCGTCATCTCTCCAGTGCCCTTGCCATCGCACTGATCATCCTCCAAGTCAGTGTACTGGTAGGTACACTTGACATCCGTCCGTTGCTTGGTGCACCAATCATTTTCCATTGTCCGCAGTCATTCCTCCAGGTAAGATTCCGTTTCTCGTCCATGTGAACTTGCGGCAAATTTCCTGGGAATCCATATCATCATTTTCGCTTGTCGTATCATCTTCCACTGCAGTGGTTCACCCTTCTCCATGAACACCTGTTGACTTGGGTGATGATCACTTCGAAGGTATGCTCATCAAGACATCTCCAGCTACAATTTTCTGCCAGTGAGTGCTCTCGAAGGTGCTTCCACCCAGCAGATCGAGTATGATGATTGCTTGTGGTTGGGATTGTTGATCATTCCGGTAAGGTGATCCCCCTTATGAATGTCACAGCCCTGCCTATGACCAATCCAAAACGGCTTCTTCTGATGCAATATCAGTTAGTTAGGCTTGATTCGGCGGTTGATTCCCAGTAGCAGCGGGGTATCGCCGGATTGTCGAGACTCAGCATCAGCAACAACTCAAATTTCCGTCAGAAACACCCGGGTGTGCCGGACGGCTCTGACGGCTCTGACGGACCCTCGTACCCTCTGACGGAGAATTACACGCAGCCCGTCGCCCAGGCGACAGGCCGCGTTGCATACGTACTCCTTTACTTTGTGCTGATGTTTACGCACCATCAGAAGGACACTTGTGTTACACTCTTCGCAGGGGCTGCAGTTATGCTGAAGCCGTTTACACAACGCCTGGCGATGTTCAATCATAGCTACTACTTATCGTTCAACAATTTTCAAAACTTATGCATTCAGTTTGTATTCTCATCTATGTATCTATGTATCTATATAGCTAATATGTACTCCCCGTAGTTCAGTCCACCTCCGTTCCGCCTGTCTCTCCGTACACCCGCCCTCGCTCATTAACGATGTACTTGGAGGCCGTGATCGAGCGAGTTGAGAGATGCACTGGGAGGCCGTAATCGAGCGAGTTTGGAGAGGCACTTGGAGGCCGTGATAGTGCGAACTTGGAGGCCGTAATCGAGCGAGTTTGGATATACACTTGGAGTCCGTGATTGAGCGAGATTGGATGAGTACTTGGAGGCGGTCGATGAACGGCGCGCCGGGTGCTGAGACTGTATTTCATCAGTTAGTTAACTCGCAACCGTGGGAATGTGACAAGGTGACTTTACCTTTGAGCTCACATGGAGAGCTGGCTGATGGCGGTCGATCATGTATGGAGGCATGCCGGAAGCTGAAGCTACATTCAGGGGTCAACTCATAATCATCAGAATGAAGGGAAGACCAAAAATCTTTGAGTGCTGTACTCAGTGTATGCTGTACTCGGTGTATGCTGTACTCGGTGTCAACTCATGATCATGCCAGGGAGAGATAGAGAGGGATGAGTTAACTTTGTGTTCTGCGATGATGGTTGAGATGTGGATGAGAAAGAGAGAGATGGGGGATGAAGATGAGAACAATGTGGAGGATACGAGCGGATATGAGAAATCAGGGGTACGACTGGCCTGATTGGGTTGGGAAGACCTCGTATCGGTGTTATTACACGCCAGATCGGGACTCATGCCTGCCGTATCAGGGATGGTAAATTGACTCGCACACGAAGTTCTCTTAAGTCCCAGTTTCTCATGATGATTTGTCCCATCTCCTCTACCATCACCTAAGCACACGAAGTTCAGTCATCCCTCTCTATCTCTCCATGCCATGATCAAGAGTCAACCTGGCTCGAGGAGCGTAGGATGAGGGTGAGAAGATATGGTACTACCCGGCCGCGAGGATCCACGCAATTGCATAGATCCACGAAATCGTAGAAAGAGCGAGTGAGATCAAAAGATCGGAAAGATAGAGTGTGTATTTCGTCTAGACTGACAGAGTGAGAAGAAACGGCAAAACGGTGATCAGAGGGCGATATGCTACGCGACCCGTGGTATTGACCCTGGGGGGGGGGTAATTCGCCCCCGGGGTGTCTCTGACGGCTCTGACGGAGCGCGTCCACTCTGACGGAGCCATCCCGCCCGGACGGAAATGTTTTTTGCTGATGAGTCTGGATCTCATTCAGAATTGCACCTTTTACATGCCGCTTCTTGATTCATCTGTAGGTATGTTTGCCATCGCTTGTCTGGGTGCACTTTCTGCCATTGTCGGAGTACAATTGTTGCTTCTTCTCCTTGTGCAATTGCCGCTGTCAGCCTTCAAATGTGGAGAACGCATTTCACAGTGCCTCATTCCTGCACATCAGGTGCGATAATTTGAGGTGGTTGTTGTTGTGATTCCGGCACTGTTATCTGCTCAATTACGATCCTTGTGCCACAAAACGCTAATCGCATATGCCTTTGAGATGTGCACTATCGGCATTGGATCTTTGTGACTAAGGATCACCAAGGATGAATTCAAATCACATTCAGGATCATATTCGGCATTGAAACTGGGGCATCTCGCTGCATCCTTCAGTATCTCTGAATAGTGCTCGCTATTGTGCTCTGTTGAACCATATTGCCCACAGTACATCGTGTATCTGCATATCTGTGCTTGATTGTAACTTCATAGGTTGTAATCAAAGGAGGTGATTTTGAGAAGGGTATAACTTCTCATAACCTCAATATTGTCATATTGGAAAGGAAAATGATTGCCATCTGCCTCCCGTGATCCATTTCCTGAGATCGCTCCCCTGCCAACCACCTCCAGTCATCTATCCATATGTGGTTACGATCCATATCATGCTGTGATCCATCTCTGGATGGAATCCATCTCCTGTCATCCATATCCACCAGCAATCCATCTCTGGCTGCAATCCCTGTCCGGTCACAATCCTACTCTGGCCATGATTAATCACCGGCTGTGATTGAGTCGGTAACAGTCCTCAGTTTGCAGCCCGTACATAATAGTGCTTGAATGGGCAGCAATCTGTGCCCTCTCCTGTAGCTCTGTAACCTCTCTAAAGGTCATTTTTACTTACCTCCATAATGTCCCTCTTGCATTGACTTTCATTGCAGGCCCATAATCCATCTGGTCACATATTGTCCATCATGAGAGAATACCCACTCATCGATCCGTCCATATGGCATGGAATCTTTAAGACCAAATCCAAGTTCATGATGCAGTTCTAGAGCACATGATCTTATTCCATGCAATTGCAGGAATACCACCCCACTTTCAACTCTGTTCAACTCAACCACATAAATTGCAAATCTGCGCCTAAGGCAAATTGTAGCTGGGGTGTAAGTCAATTGCGTGGTTAATTGAATGGCACAAGTGTCACCACTTTGGTTTTGCTGACAACATCCATGAAATCTCGGTTTATTGCCGGGATATGTCTTTTGCTATCTGTAGGTACCAACATTGTCAGTGTGTTCGCTCCATCTGCAAACATTAATTCTCAATTTATACTAGATATGGAGTGGTAAGGAGGAATATCCAGGAGGCCAGATAATGAACAGTTGGCCGCAATAGAGCAAAGCCCCGCCATCTGGGTCCTCATTTCATGTCTCAGCACGCCGCCAACAGTCTCTGAGGTATACCATGGGGTGCCTGTTTTCGGCCACTGCCGCAGCCGTGCTTTGCTCATCCGTGCAGGACCTGGGGTCTATCTCACTCAGCATCAGTGCTGACTTCCATGGGCGCTTCCACCTGCCCTGTACAATCTCCCCGTCTTAGGAAGAATGTCCAAACGACCTGCTCACTGGCCAGTAGATTGTCAATAGCAGTAGCTCCCTGGATTTGAATGTATGAAGTATGGCCACCTTTGGAATGCACCTTGTCGCTTACTGTGATGCAGGTATATTACCAGGGCATACCTGATAGCCAGCCCAGTCAACTGCCACCTTTTCCACTCAGTGTGGGGTTACACAGGCACAAGTCGAATGCTTTGCAAGTCAATGCTAAGATTCCTGGTCTGGCGCCAAGGCAACTCCTATCAGTCTCCAACTAACACAGTGGATCCACCTCGGCAGCCACCATGTGTACGAATTAGCTCACTGAGTGAATCATGAACTTGTCATACCCATCTGGGACTGTCTGACTACCAAATAACCGCCCATTTCCACCTGGGAATACAACACATCAATTGAACCTCTGTGCACCTTAAGTACATGCTGAGTCCGCTGGTCTCCTGACAGTGCCCAGACGGTCCATCCTCTGGTAGTCCCATGGATCTTTAGAATCCCAACAACAATTGAAATTGAAATCATCTCCATGATAATCTTGAAACCCTCCTCGTATGTCATCGTATGGGCACCCATCCTCACTCTGTCGCTTGCAATTGGGCGGCCTTGGTCGAGTTGTTCGACTGAATAGAATAGAGCTGGCGCAGCGGGCTCTGTACTCACAACTATCAAATTTGGTCATCCAATCAGGTGCCGATTGTGAAAATTTGACAATGGTAATCACGAATACTATCTGCTTCCCTGTTTAACTGATTGGGGGTTGTTGTACTTCCCATTCAGAGCTGCCACATGATTGGTGATTGTTGTGCCGCTATCTTGACCTATGCCCATCTGTAGATGATGATTGCAGTGATCCTGTTGGTCGTCAAATTGGTATTTATAGTTGAATGAATTACCCACTGACGATAGATATCCTTGAAAGAATGCCCAAACCGCTGCGGTAGAGTACTGACAACATCCATAACGTGGATAACAGTGTTCAGTCTGTTCAGCAGCTAGAGGCGATTGGAACTGCCATTGGCGATGTTGATTGACGTGACTTGCACAAACTTCCTAAACCACCGCTGGAGAATGGACTGCTTTGCCATTGCTGGTAAAATGACTCTTATACAGATATGGGCTCTGGCATCTTCCCTGGAATTGTCAATTGACTCAATTGGGAGGTTACTTATTAAATTTCATCGATGCTGCAATTGTTAGACTTCGAGTTCTTATATGAATCGGTGGCAATTGACTTAAACAGACACAGTTGCTGACGCATTTCCTGGCTGGTGGGGCTCTGGAATCAACTAGCAATAGTCTCTACCATTAACCTCAATTGGGTTTACTTCTCAAGCCTCATTGCTTTGACAATCTGACACTGTCACAATCCAGACACTTTTTCATTCTCATGTATGGTGACACGTCTCTGGTTGATTGGCATCTGGTATCCAGATGAAATCATCTCTGTTATTGTTACCATCAATTTAATTGTCATATCACGGCACTTTGCCGATGCGATCAGTTCTCTCAAATCTTCATCATATCTTGCACGTAGATTGTATGTTGTGACATGTCGGAAACGTGTAATTCACGAAATCCCATATGTGAAATTTATCCGAAATTGTAAGAGCCATAATAGTGTAAAGCAGTACGCCCATGTATGGCCTTGTGCGTAGGTATATGAGGTAATACGGTTGCAAACATGGATGTCAATAGTGCAGAGTAGAATACGTTAGTTAAACTAAAATTATAGCTAATTATCTAAGGCTCATGACGAGCCAACTATGTAAGGCTGGTGTTACCCGGCCCTGGACACGTCATGGGCAGCTGTGTCATTACAACCGGCTATAATGCAATCAACAATGTATATGAACCTGAGTATCCTGATTAAAGAGTCTGGCCACTAAATGCCCATCCAATGTGCAAAATGAACAATTGCTCCATTCCTCACAACATGTATTCAATTCCTTGCAGACCTGGAACCAAATATCTGGTGTGGCAGGTTTGGGCAATACGGTCCAGTATAAGCAGATGGATTTGGAATTGAGATATGCCAGAAGTGCTGGTGGCAGATAAACTGAGTCCAGCCCAGATGTTTACATCACTAGCAGCAGCTATGACAGGCAAAATGCTGACTGCACATGATGTTGTGGGGTTGCCACAGTAAAGATAATTGGGGAATACTGTTTAGAAATGTGTGAATATGGCTCATAATGACTATCCTGGTATTGATGGCAAAGATCAAGATTGGAATCCAGTGAAGACACTGAATTGAATTCCTTGTCATCTTGTAAATATCTAAAAAACTCGACGCCTGAGACATTCAGCGCATACTTCAGACATTGAAGCGATCCTGGTAGTTTGAATGCTCATTGTAGCAGTGACAATTAACAGTTTCATTGATGAGATGGCATATGGGACCAATTTCCAATTTGACTATAATGCATGCAGAAAATGCTAATCTCACCTATGAGGATTTGAACACGATTATTATCAAGTGAGAAACCCAATGGAATATTCATCGTGATTCATATAATATGTTACCACCCAGAGCGAGAATGTCAATTAATTGCCAACTCTTGAACTTTGATTGCTGTTGTGAGAAATTTTGATGATTATTGTCTGCACAGGATAAAAAACAGTGTAGTCTGGCAAATTGTAATCAATGCTAGAATCCCATTCAACCTTCAAGTCAAAGCAATACCTGGATACCAATCACTCTTTGATTGTTGTTACTGGACGATATGAGTTATTTCTGGTGAGTCCAATCATCCAGAGAATAATACTATAATGGAAAAGCATTGTGCTGTGGCATGGTATTCCACAGTGCAGAGGCTAATGCATGCCATCTGCATTGAAGGCAATGATGCTCAACAAGGTGCCATGCACTGGATGATTCTCAATGCATGCATTGGATAATCAGGTGGTGGATAGAATCAAAACTCCCAAATGGAACACGATTAGTATCAAAGCTTGCAGAGAATGTGCATTATGTGCATTTTGAGTTGATTTGGGAAGTGCAAGCATAATTAAAGACAATTGTTTAATGAAATACAGAACTATGTGATATAGAAGCATGGAGGGTTCAAAGATGGTAGTTAGAATATGTCTTCTTAGTGTTGGGAGACAGTAAATATTGTGACAACATACATGGACAATAATCTAAATAATGTGCACTCAACACTTCAGTGGATTCTCCAATTTTCAAGGGCTTCAAGCGACAATTCTGCCAGTGTTGGTAAATGTACTAGCGGAATATCCTGAGCCTGACCACGATGAAACATGAAGTTTGGTACACTTTTCAGATCCCAAATGGTATCATAATGCTCTTTTTGGTTGTCCTTGTCCACAAATGGAAGTGCTGTTTTGCACTTTTCGTAGCCAGATTTGGCATTTGCTATGGTGGCTAACAAACCATTTAACAGAGTATGTGGATATAATCCAGATGAATACAGAAATGGGCAACGATGAGTGCACAGAAATGCAGATCAAATCACAGGATTCACTCAATCCCTCTGTGTTCAATACTACACCCTATGTGGAAGGGAGAGGCCTCAATCCAAAAGCACCAAACAACATAGTAGGAACATATACCATCTGGGTAGTGAATGGCCAGGATCAGGCATTTGTACATATTGTCCGGATAGGGCAAATCACATTTCCATACCCATGGCTATCAACCATGTTTCCCAGTGGCTATGATACGAGTGGAAGTTAACTCCACCTGCACTCTGGAGTGGCCCAATGGAGTGTTCCACATGGTCTATTATGTCAACCAAACATCACAACGTAGATGAATCACCATATGCTGGAGTCTCATGAGGACGATTTGCAGTGGCTAACAGGGAATCGGGTTAAATTCCAGTCACATCAAGACCGTGATCATTTGTCTTAGATTATCAGGACAGAGATTGCAAGATTTACCTCTTTGAATATTCAACAAACACATCCTGAACAACGGAAGTAAAATGTGAAAACGTGACACTTGCAAAGCTCACCAGAGCATTTATAACCTATTTTAAACTGATTTTAAACTCATGAATTAAGTATTGAAATTGGAATTGTTGTATCAAAAAACAGTATTGCCAAGAGAGGGATTTCATTGGCAATCTTGATTTTTTAGTGGTGAATTTGAGATCAATACATTGGATTGGCACTGGGAGATCAAGTGAAACACGACCTATGGTCCGATCCAATCCACGAGATTGTAGGTGTGCCAGTTAAACACACAAGAGTCACAGGACACCTTTTTTACAAGCACCTATTTAACTGTTTGGGGCAGTGCAGGGGAATATCTGGGTGTTTTCTCAATCATAACAAAATACTGAGCTGGAGACTTCAATTTGGTGACCCATAGTCACTTGATTTCACAAAAACTGTTCAGGGTTGCAATATGGTATTTGATTTGGCCAAGTAACTGATATGATTCTTCAATAGCACATTTCACATGTACCAGAATCTTGCTGCAGTGTATATAATGTGAAATCCAGAAGGTTCCACTTGTTGACTTAAATATTTCTTCTGGAGCACCAGAGTATTTGGTATGCCTTGTATCTCATTATGGCCAACAGTACACCACATATTTTCCAATCACAATAACAATACAGACAGTCTAAGCTATATTAAGTAAGTTTGTAGGTAAATGAGATATGGCTTGCATATTCATGGCAAAACTGCAGGTTTTGCTGGCATCCATGGTTGAAGTTCAGTTACACCTCAGATCTGCAACCCAGTAAGTCAGGTGATTAAACGCAGCTTGCGTAGTCATGGCTAAGCCAGTAGTGTGTGCTGGCAGACATTGTGTGGCCTATGATCGAGGTTTAGACACACCACAGATCTGCAACATAGAGAGTCTGCAGATGAGGCAGAACATGGGAATTCATCCCTAGGCACACTGTGATTCCTGATGCCTATAGGATGGCCAATATTGGAGGATCAGGTACACCTCGGCTCCACAATCCAGTCAAGTATATTGATTGGTGACTTGTGCACAGCCAACTGTTACAAGCTATGATGCAGTCTGTATGTAGCATTCCAGCCCGGGCATACCACAGAGCATCACAACCGCTACTAAAGAGCATCGACCCAAATTTGTAGTGTAGTTTGAATTTTTGAGTCGCTTCATTCCAAGTATATTTTCTTCAACTTTCAATGCTTTTGATTTAGTGGACACAGTGTACACAGATTGTCATCTATCAAAATCTCTACATTTCTAAGTTGAAGGCGGATCATCCCTATTGGACCAGCTATTATTTGAATCTATGCTGGATAGGCATCTGAAGGCTGCTACAATGCTGCCTTGAAGCATCTGATTTGTATCCACTGTCCATTGGAGGAAGGCAGCCACTTCAAATTATATTGTTAATGAATAGCAATGTCCAAATAGTAACCTCACTAAGCTGAATATCGACTATGTAGAATGCTTGGACCTATTCATACATATTCTAAAATCACTTCAGTAAGTACATGTTGCATCAAAAGAGCTGGAACTTGAGTGCAAGCATCTCCAATGTAAGATTTTGCTCAGGTACACTGGAGATTACTCAGATCTTCCACTCACTCCAAGAACTGGACATACTCAATGTGTTGTTAGTTCTCAATACTCTCAATCCAAACTTAACTGGATGTAAAGTAAACATCAGTTTGGGACACCAAAACCTTTGTTACAAAATATACTATACCATCTGATTTCCATTAAGAGAATTCCAAGAGACACATTGTTGAATGGTGCACCCTGCACTGGGACCAAAGAAGGTGACAGGTAGATTTCTGTGAATGGCATAACTCGAAATGCTTAACTTCTTAAATAATCCCAAACTGACTAGTTAGAATTCCTCCAACTGTCATCATGACAAGATAGCATGAAGGTCATGTTGTTATGCAGACTCGAATTCAGAAAACAAAGCTTTGACAAGTGCAATCAACTGTCAATGTAAAGCAAGCCTGTGCTTGCAGCCATGGAATTGAATCCTGCCTAACAATTCCAGCCTCAGAGCACCTCAATTCTCTGAAACTGCATGCAATTATTTCACTCCCACAGTGTTATAATAGCTCAATATGTATTGTACCATCATATATAGCTTTCAACCCCAATAATTATTTTAAGCCACCATTGCCATTGTGATAATCATAATGAATTTGGGATTGAATAATGTATGAGTTACTAGATACTAAAGGCAAACACTGAATCAAAGTAAGAATAAATGACCCGATTACAACCTATCTTGCACTTGACAAAAGCTTGAATAAATCAGATTACCACCGAACCATCATTGTTTGCTACCATGTTTTCTGCACCCTTGTGTCAGTCCTTGGTACACTCAAATGCTTTTGCTCTCATCCCATGACTGCATGAGTGTGGGTATCCTATTCAGCATCAATGACTAGAAAAGATTCATTGGACTTTAGTTATGTTGAACAAATTGCCATATTGACTGCTAACCCAGCTGCCATATCCTAATCAAATTGAGTATGCAGATAATGAGTGTATTCTTTCTATGGATATACCAGAAATGGAAATTTGAATGTCTCCCTGTATCAATATCAAACCCTGATGTGACCCTAGTAATTCAATCATCACTCAGATGGTCCCAAATGTTTGTTAGTTATGCACATTGTAAATGCTGCAACAAATCTAAGCCATGCAGCTGACTCAAATGTACACACTAATGCTCACAATTACATTATTTGAAGGAGTTATATTCTACAGCAGTTATTCTCATTCAAGTTCTCTACAAACCATTTAACCCGCACCTTGGGTTAGTTCATGTTACAACAATGATAATGAAATGAGTTCTGCATCTGTGTCGGGTTGAGGTGTATCGGGTTCTGGGTGCATCTAATTTAATTCTTTTTACATTGGCTAAAACCAACCTGCAATTCATGTATTAATACAATGCGTTCTTGATTGGAGTGCTAGCATTCAGCAATTGGCATTAGGAATCCATCCATTCTGGTTCACCTGACAATTCCTAACAAACAACACCAGACTACCATCCTCCATATCGATATGAGCCAGAGAAGTCATCTCTCCAAAATCTTCAACGGCGTACATCAAATTGCATCCTCCTTGACCTTGTGCAACTTCTTGCCCCATTTTCTGTTTATTCTACTGCACTTTATCTTCTATTTAACACTTCTATGCTGTCTCTCCTACATTCTCTAACTTCTATAATGGATTTGATCCCAATGAAACCAACTGCCAGCATACAGCATACTCACTATTCAATGAAGAATAATGAAGCTCATCTTCAGAGAGCACTCAAACTAGTACTCCAGAACAGAGCCAATGTTCATTGCCCATCAATGGTTTATCTTCCAACACTGCCATAATGCATTGTCATGGAGACCACCAATGTCCCTCATTTTGATAATGAAGTAGGATGATAACACTCATCAGGAGATAGGCAATGACACAGTTGAAGATACTGAAGAGTCTACAGCGCCATCAGATATCAATAAAGATATTTTGCATAGTCAATTGGAGGTCTTACATCTTGAACAGGTAAGCCAGGACAAACCATGATGAAGTACACGTGATTAACTTACAAAGAAATAGTGCCCTGCTGATACAGCCATTGCATGCCCTTCGCTTTCAAATTCCTGATACCATCTAGCTCAGGCAACTGCACATGCTTGACTCATACACCAAAACTGAACCTTCCTCAACAAATTATCCCAGTCTGACAGTGCACCCGCCTAGGTGCTCATGCTCCTCAAGTCTTGTGGAGACCAGAATATTCCACAACCCAAGGCAAGTGCAGATCAGAACATTCCACATCGCCAAAGGCCTACTGTTGTGGTAGCAAAATGCTTCATGAAGGCAATTAAACATGGCAAGACTTCTTGGCCAATATAATTGGAGGAGAAGTAATCAAATTGAGACAACACTTAGAAACTAGGGATTGAATGTCAGCATCGTCAGTGGGCATTAGCGAGTCCATCTGTTGGTCTACAATTAGTATGTGAATCTCACAGTGGTTCACATTTCAAGCTAGATCTGTAAAGATATGAAGCTATAAGTGTTGCATTCTGTATAATACTCCCAAATGGGACATACGATATTTACTATGCCCGACGGTATGCATAGTAATATCTTCAGATTTGGAACATTCAAGGACAGTTGGTAGATGTCGTTGATCGAACAGTTGCTTGTAGCAACTCGGTGAGTGATGGCTTCCAGACTTAGCTCAGGATGTAGGCTGAGGATCATCAATTTGACGCTACTCATCTCTCAATGGTCGAGGATGATCAGAAATCCATGTTCACTAGAATGGAAGTCGAGTATGTCATTGACCTTCAATTCTTCGTCACCACTATTAGCTTGGGATGCCAGTCTACTGCATCCCAGTTCTTTCAACCTCTTGGTCTGCAGACATTAGTGCTGATGGCTGCCACTATTTATTGTGAATTGTCTAGATGTGCTAGTAGAAAGAAAGCTACAGTTGTGTTTTTTCAAGGTAAATTTTGCCCTTCCCCAGTAATACATTTTACTCTGAAACCAACTACTCTCAGCATTGAGAGATTGTTGGGCTGCTTCGCACACTCCCATCAGGACAATGTCTGATTGGATAGACACTCTTCAATTTCCATCTGCAATGTTCAGTCTAGTGCTGTTCAAATTGTATTTACTCTCAATTATTTTGCTTTCAGCACTGCTCACTCAGGATGACCACACCTCAATTTGCATCAGTGCACCTTGGTGTGCAATGTAACTGCAATATTTCATCCTGTACTCCTTATGACCCTTGTTAGCACTCCTCAACTGAGATAGATAATCCTAAATTCCCATCCGTGCTTCCCCGCATGCATTTGGACTACTCCAGTCCATTGGATGCTCCATACTCTACCACCTATTTGCCACTTCTCTATTTCGTTTTGCGCTTCATACCCCTCTGTTTTGGTACACCTCCACTAGTATAGTCCCAGCACAACTGATATAGTCGCTTCCCTATGCCTGTTTGTGCTCTTCAGCCTGGATTGGCTATCTTCTATGTTATTCCATGGCCCTTCATCACATTCTGGGTACTCCCCCTTTCCACACAGCATTCCCCATCTTACCACTCCATATTTTGTGGCAGTTTCTGCTGTGGTTGGGAAGAATAAGTTATACTGCCTTGTAAATGCTATTCTGATTCTCGGCTGATAACATCTCTTTCAACTTTTGTTATCTATTACCAATCGTGCCCAACAACATTGGAAATCATTTTCACCCACTTGCCAGGTACACATTATCAGCAAACAAAACAAACACCTTGAACTTGTTTGCACCATTCATAAATGGTTTGTTCTGGATCTCATCAGCTCTGATGAGATGGGACAGGTAGTGGATGTCACAGCCTGGTTTGTTATGGCTAAAATCACGGCAGGGATGGTGGGACCTAGGAGACATTACTGAAGGGATTGGTTTTACTGAATGCCGGAGATGTTGAGAGATGTGGGAATAGCAGTAGGATATGATGTGGTGGTGGCGGTATGATTTGTAGTGAGAAGATAGTGGTCCCAGGTGTTGCAACGTCGGTTGATGTGGCATGGTTTTGTTGATAAGGAATTAGGTTGACGGTGTGGAAGATCATGGCAAAGGATTTGGATGGTACATCGGAGCATGGAGAATGATTTGAAGGTAACAGATGCACTGTATATAAAGAGAGGTTGTTTGCTGTTGGAGGATTATCTTTTTTTCTCTCTTTACTTGTTCTCTTGTATAGCAAAGCAACAGCTGACTTTGAAACAGCTTCGACTTCTGTATTGTCTTGATCCCCTCGATATGAATTTCGAGCCCATTCGTCTTGTTTGGATATTACATTATTGTTACCAATATCACCTACGTCCAATCTCAACCATTACAGTCGATGACATGAATACAACATTCCAATGATACCATACAATTGCTTAGCCAGCTTAAAGTTCAGGTGTACCTGAGTTTATTTTTGAATCACTTGGCTTTGTCTTTGGTTCTTTAAAGCAGTGCTGTAAAAAATTGAATATTGAAGATGTTAGCCAGTATAAGAATAATTTAGAAGTAATTATAAACAATTATCCAGGAATCATATTTGCCTTGCAGGGTAATCAATTCCTAGTGTACATCCACACAGTCTCAGATAACGCCTGCCGTCATAGTACTTGATATCCCGCACAATACAGAAATCTCTCAAAGATTGTTTGCGAAGTTACTAATTATTATGCAATACACCGAAGCACTTCCAAACTCCACTCAGATGCTCTGACATCCTCACAAAACTGACACAATCACATGCAAGTTCCTCCTGTACTAGCCATCAGACTCTCAAGTTACTCTGAATGCTGGCCTGTATGCCCTCCTCAAATCTACTTGTCTCCTAATATGGATGCATTTAAGATTACACTCTGCCTTCACTCACACACTCCTGTAGGATCCTAGTGCCTAAAATACATTTTGCTGATGTATGGTTACCCTAATTCACAGGAATCATTTCCAGGTACTCCCCAGATTTACCACCCTTCATGATTTAACATATCAGTAAGGGTGCCATCAAGCACCATTGCCCACCTCGGATTTTTAACTTATCAGTGACAGTAGCAGAGAAATTATTTGTCCCAAGATATTCTAGGTGGACAGCAAACATTCTGGCATCAATAGGTCTCAGAATAAGCGCCATTATATACAGTCCCACCTCAAGTACTGCCAGCAATGTCTCAAAGCAAGATGTTTGTTCAGCCAATATCTTCCAGCTTAACTCAGTCAGGATCTTTTTCCAATACCCCTGTGAGACCTCCTATAAGCCTCCTGACAAATAGATTCCAGCCAGCTATGGAACAACACACAACTGAAGTTGCAGGTCTTGTGGGCTTATCACATTACCCGAGCATTACGATGCAGAATGTAATGAAATTGATAAGTTTGATAATTTGTTAGACGTTGGTGGTGCTTCAGCCAACACCCCAGCAAGCCTGAAGCAAACTGAATTCTCCTTGAAGCAATTTGCTATAAAGAGAGGTCAGTTCAAACTCAGTGCATTCAGTGCATAGAACAAAGAATGGGTGGCTGGGTGTATAGGAAAGAGCATTGGAGTATTATCCAGAGACAGAAATACTTGATACATTTACAACATTGCCCTCCAGACTGGGAGAGACCAGTTGCAGATCATGTGGTGTTATTCCAGAACCGGCTGCCATTGGGAACCTTAGACTATGCAGAATGGACTTGGAGATATTGAGCAGAGATGATTTTGCAGATTAATTCAACCTATATCTATAATGTGAGGAACAAGGAATGGCGTAACAATGGTTAGATGGTTACTGGTTTGGGAGAATTCGCTGGGAAAAACAATAGCAACATTCTTACGAAGTTGCGCAACAAAATTTTCCTGGTTGTGACTTACTGGGTGTTCGATAACACTAATGTCAATACATCCTGCAACCAACTCCAAGCCCTGTGCACACATGTCAGGTACTTGGAGAAGCTTATTCCTGTCATTACAATCGATCTAGATGTGAAAGAGCCATATCACCTGACAGGAATCTGCAAGTGCCCTCTGGAGTTGAAAGAACTGGATGATCAGTATATGGGATAATATACATGCAGGAAAATAACCAATGAACTCATGTAGAGTTATATTTTTTACAACTGCATTCTTTAAAATATCATCCAGTTAAAACAGTACATCTGTTAAAGCGTATCTGGTACAAATGTGGGTAATAGTAGTGAGGTAGTGAGAGAAGTATGCAAATTGACTCGCCAAGATGACTTCTGCTGACTGTATTAAGACAAGATGTACCAAGTAGATGACTATAATGTATAGACTACAAAGGGTTCCGCAATTCTTTGACGAAGAGAATGGTGGTCATGAAAATTGCAGTTGTTTGAATCAATGCTCAGAGTGAATAAATAAAATGTAATATATATTACACATATTCGTTGATATCAATGCTAGCCTGTGAAGTATCAAACATTTTAATAAACTTCAAAACTGTTAATGTTTGAGTTGATCTGCCCAATTTACCTTTGAGCAGCAGAAAGTAACTATTAAGATTAACCACATAACAAACAATCATGGAAGGAAGGATCAGAAGCAAATCAATAACTAGGGGGTCTATAATCATGATAAGAACACTTTAGTAAAGATAAGGTACTCAATACAGTCGATAACAAATTAGGATATTAGTATCATGATAAGGTGGTAACACTGCTGCATACCCCCCCAATTCACCAATCACGGAATGTCAGAGTGTCTGACACGAAGGGGTTAAATCCAAAATATCATGGAATCAAGTTTCTGGCACAGGAGTATTGGGCAGTATGCGTAATGGTGAGAAGATGTATTTGTGATTCAGGTATGCCATGAATGCTGGTGGCTGATGTAACTTGTGCTGGCAAGATGGTTTCCTCAGTTGCTGTAGATATCATATGCATATTACAGACTGACAAGGTTGTTGTGGGATAGTTGCTATCAATTTGTTGAGTAAATACCCTTGCCAAATGGATGAATCTGGCTGACAATGAGTATTTAGAGTTTAATAGTACAGATTGTTTTTGGTATAGTTTGCAGAGAACAAATGCAGAGCCTTGTCTCATATTGGAGATCTGGACAACATCACCTCTTCCATGTCCAATGTATACTGTAGCCATTGAATCAATCATTGCAGATACACTGTTCTGAGTTGCTGGGGTGCTTTAAATGGATTCTTGACGAATAGATACCAAGCATACACTACAACCTTGTGACCTGGTTGGATGCAGACAATGCAAATCTCGCTTATAAAAATCTGAATACCAGTATAAAGATGTTGGAAAACTGGTCAAATATCCACCTTGTTGCATTTGATTTCTCCACATCCTGAGCAAATCCACTAAGTTATAGCCAATTCTCCCACACTGTATGAAGCTTTGGAATTTTAGATGAGAATTATTGGTATAAAACAAAGAATAGTATTGGCTAGCAAATTGTAATAAATGCTAGAATGATATTCAAGCTTCATGTTGCAGTAATACTGAGATTCCATTATGACTTTGTTTGGGGTCGCCAGATGATGTTGCTGTTTCTCAGTTCTCATCAAAATTCAACAGAACATTCTGAGATTGGAATCCATTGAGCAGAGGAGCAATATTTGGTGTGGAAGAGTTTCCAGCATGCCATCTGGAATAAAAACATGAACTTGAAAATAATGCGGCACACCAAATAATACAAATTGCAAAGTATTGGGTGATTAGAAGAGGGTTGAAATCAAAACAGGCGAATCAAGACACACCACGTCACATAACCCAGGAGGATACACACCAAGATTATATCAAGTGGAGTGAGAATGTAAAATCACAAGTGAAGAACCTGGTTGAAAACGTCACTATGGAACATGCTTCAGAAGTGTGGAGGGTACATGGATAATGGCTGAAAAATTCCCAACTAGTTTTGCCAAATACTGAGGATCATGATAACCTTCGTTGGCAATGATATAATATGTACCTACGCAATTGGTTTGATAGTTCTCTAATGCTCTGCAGGATGACAAAACTCTTGCTTCCAATGCCTTTCAATGAGGCAGTGGAGTATTCCAAATCATACCATCTTAAAGTATCAATCGAAAAGCTTCTTCCCAAATTACATTTGGAAAAGTGCATCTTGACTTTAGACAGCAATATTCACCGCATATGTCAAACTTTCCATTGACTCCTGCACAATGTACAGTCTACAGCTATCGATAGAGAGTCAATAGATATCTGTGAGTGGGACTATGAAACTATATAGGGCTGGCAGTCGATAAACCACAGCCAGTCTTTACAGCTGGTAGGCTTCACTCACAATCTGCACACCGATTGGGAACATTCATCAGTGGTTGCTTATTGCCTGCCTGAGAGCCTACCTGAGAGCCTGTCTGAAATTGTTCCTGAGAGCCTGCTGGCTAGAGGCATACTTTGGGAAATGCATGGGAGAGTGCTGCTTCAGATTGAGTAACAATTTCCAACTGGGGCTTTCGGCCAATTGACAACTATTACTCGGTGGAAGCTTTGGAGTGGTATTTTATGATAATTGCCTGTTCATTCAGTGTCCCTAGTTTACTCTGCTTGAATATATTTGTAACTTTTTCACATAGTTCTGATGTATTTCTCCACTCAAACTCAACAGTGGGGCATATCTTGCGGGTTATTTCTTTCTACTGTTGTGAGTGACACGGATTTACCCACATCAGCAAAAACTAAATTTCCTTCATTAAATTAATTTAGTTAATTGTACCCACAAACTCAAAAAAAAATGAAATCGAGGTTTCCCTGATATATGGCATTGCTTTACAGTTCGAGTGTGTTCATTGAGCTGTTGCGATGCTGTTTTCAAGCGGCACGATGAGTGTACCCACTTTTGTGAATGTGAAAATGAGCACTTGATGAATGGTTCACTGTGCCTTTGGCAATATCACAAATCATCTCTTCGAATTCTCCTACATCGCCCAATTCGATTCGCCCTCGCAATGATGATAGTACTTGCTCCATACATTTAATGAAATGTGTAGTTCTTGTTTTCAAAGACCCTCATGGCTTAATTTGACCAATGATAGTTACCATGCAGAAGTGGTTCACAATAGTTAATCTGTTAATACAGTATCATCAGTACTTTGCAGTTGCACCATCATGGGACGGGTATGCATCATCGCAATTTTGATTTCACGCATTAGTGATAAGACATCAGTAAACCATCAGTTCTATTACATTCACTACTATTATGATATATCGACGAAACCTAGAATGAAATAGCGCACAAAGGAAAGACTAAATCCAATCACCAACGCCATTCCTAATCGCCAAGTGACATCGCACCCTCAACAATTGTACTTCAATCGACCAATCCCGTATTCTCAACACTGGTCATGTTGGTGATGCTGGTGATGTCATTGCTGTTGCTGCTGCTGTCACCGCAGGGTACGGGCTGACTGCTGCTGGCGATGGCTGACCCAACCATAGGCAGAAAAGCTGTGGATCGCATGCTAGCTTCAGTAGCAGCGACAAAGCCGCGGAGACGATGGAAAGAATTGCAGGGCTGCAATATCAGCTCCTCCAGGACGTAATCAAGGAAGTCATCATCAGAGCTGCCCTTGATCTTTGTGAGGTTGTGCCATCACTGGGTCCATTCCTGTTGAGTGGATCCTTGCGTGAATTATGCTGCGGATATTGTCTATCTTTTTGGCTTGAACCTCTGGGAAGGAAGAACCAAAATCTGAGTCGAGATGGCGATATACATCCGCGCATGCATTATTATCCTCATGAGAAATATTTCTTGTATTGCACTTACATTGGGCTCCACCTCCTGAACCAGACACTGGCAGGACCCTGAACTCGCCATTTTCCTGTCAGACAGACAATATTTGATAGCCGTTGCGGTGAGGGCAATGAATGTCAGGTTCATTTTATCAATCAATGATCTATCTTTGATTCCTATTTGTCATATGCCATAGAAGTATATCCGGTGAATAAGATCCACAATATCAGTCGCTGCAAATCAAGACTAGCAGTCCTAAATTGATCGTCAAGACAACGATTCAACATGGAGGGAACTTTGAACTTACCTCATGAATGTTTGTGGGGCACGTCAACCTGTCCTCAGCCGATGGCCAGGGTACCATTTTCCGGATCTCTGTAGGTGACTGTGTTCGAAATCCATACATAGAGTTGATTGAGGTCTTGCAACGGTATACCATTGCCGCACGAGAGCAAGTAATATTTGTGAAAGCCTGATGCGCAATGTCAGCGATGAAAACAATCATTGAGCTGATTCATTTACCACTGAAATGTAGGCATGTGGAGGGTCTGAGTCGCTCTGAGCTGGATCGATCATGGTGATCTCCTGATGCCACTAACTATGAATCCGGGCGGTCTTCAACAGATTCGTGGCAAAGGGATTCCCAGACACTGCATAATCGATGGCTATAGCTTTCACACGTGCCATGATTTTTGCCAGAACGCCTCACAGGGCTGTGAGGGCGTTGAATTCTGCGCCGATGATGAGGCCTGTCACATTGTCAACAAAAGGCTCATATCGCCAATGATTTCCAGCTGTCCATGCAACCAATTGCTCACCGGCTTCATTTGAATCCTTCCTCTACTTAATATATACATCAGCGGGCGAATTCAATCATTCAATCGCTTAATCAGATACCTTCTTGGATGGCAGTGGCAGAGGTTCGCATTCATCCTTCACCTCCAAAACATGATAGACCTCCCGACACTCAGGATGTAGGGGTTGCGCCGACTCAGGAGGTATTTGAGTTGCTGCAACTCGTTTTCCAAGTTTTGACGTGAAGGCATTCTTTCATGGAGGCTTGCCTATGACTTTCCTTGATGGTTGCTGGAGAGGCTCATCGTCGGATTCTGAATGGTCATCTTGACAATCATTGTAATTGTTGGGTATCATGATGAGATTGTCATCTGGATCCTCATTGTGGATAGATCGTCTGTTTCTCCTGGTGCTGGAACGAAGAGGAGGAGATGTGCGGCGCATTCTTGTCATGATTTAAACAGGTGGCAAGTAATAAGTACGATAAAATTAAAGGAGTGACTACAGGAAATGTGACTGAATGTATAGTAAATCAAATAGAGCGTTGTGTAAAGGAAAGAAAGAGTTGATATGATTAAATGCATCAACGTGATGCATCATTTTATCCTGTCGACTATTCAAGGATCTTGGCTTCTTCCGCTACACACACTCCCAATTTGGTGGATGGATGGGAACTTGAACAAGGAATGGCAGGTGGCACACATGCTGCAGGGTTGTTGATTGGCTTCCGTTGTCGAAAATGATTATCGCAACAAGCTGAAACCATTCGCCTTTCACTAATCATTTGGGCTAACGTCTGCTGGGTAAAGATACCGAACCACCAAGTACATGATAGCCATACAAGGAGTCCTATTGCTGCCACTATACCTTTCCCAAAAGCCAACGTCTCAAGGATTAATCCCACCATCATGAACTCTCAACACAGCCCTTCATGGATGAATATGAATGATGTAATAATAAAATAAACAAAACACCAAACAGAGACCCAAAACCTCACCAAAAATCTCCATATTATCACCCCTCCATCCACCCTCCAAAGTGTCAGAAAAAAACCCACCCACCATGCCAATTGTTGAACAACCGCCCAGCAAGTGTATTCCATCCTCCCAACGACTAATATGCCGCTGCATGGTTGCTTGTTCACTTCGTATTGGCCAAAGAGCTCGCAGGGTGAGAATTCACAATGTGATCGTGCTCGCGTAAGCAAGCCACATCCTCAGCAGCAACACCCCATTGTTTGTAATCGGCAAGAAGACCACGAGCACAGTTTCGGATGCCTTCTAGGTATTGCTGGTGTCTGATAATTCTCTTCTAAAGCTTCTGTTCGAATCTTTGGAAGCATGTTTTCATCGTTCGGAAGCTTCTTGGAATTGGGCGCTGCGTCTCAGCATCAACATCCAATTCCTCCCAGATATCATCGATCATATCCTTGTGTGGAGGTAGGAAGATGTCATCCAGAGGACGGTAGCTGCGGCCACCACGCAAAGGTGTCTGGGCACCAGATGTGCTGTTAGCTTGTTGGCCACAATAAATGACGCCAAAAAGCATTCTGTTGTTTACTTTCATCACTGCCTTAACCCATCCGGCAGCAGTGTTGTCATGGAAGATTGAGGAAATTTTCTGTGAGTATGGACCTCAATCTCCATTGGGCTCCTTCTGGCAGCCCCAAAGCTCTCGGATATTCTGGCTGGGGTCTGGCTGACTGGCGATTGCAGCATTCATGATTGAGAAAATGGTCGTATTGACGATTGAGGTATGTATCGGAAGTGTCGATTCATCATCACCAGGCCAGTCCCATGAGAATAGCTGAGTATTGTTTTCACCCACACTCTTCCCAGCAATGTTGGGATGCACATAGGCGATGGTAAAGCTAAATGGTTTGACAAGGAAATCAACTAAGGCATTCCAACTCACATTTATCGGTGGAGATCTGTGACCCGAGGTTCCCTCCTCATCCTCTGCTGTATCTACACATCATCAGGAAGAGCAAGAGAAGCATCAGGGCAATGAAACATGTACCAATGTGGACGAGTTTATTCATCTTGGTCAGGGTTCCATTGGGCATATTCATCTTTTGGCGAATGCCAACCTCACGAAGTCGTCCAGTGCTGCCTAGAGTTTCTGACCATCGAGGTTAGTCCAGTCTGCTATTTTCCATTTGTAAAGGGGCCGTTTAGACACCGGATCGCTGATTCGAGTAATGCAACGATCGATTAGGTGATCCTATTTCTTGGGGCTAGCGCCTTGCTTGTTGATGATGCTCATGGACTGGGTAATCTGCCAGATGTGCTCCCTCACTGTATTACCCATTCGTTGTGTTGTCAAGCCACCCTTATCCTGCCAAAGTCTTATGGTTTCGGCTGCCCTTTGGCTGACTCCAACACCGGCATTCATGGCCCAGACACGGACTCGGACAGTCGGCATCTGCATTGTATTAGCATCTGTGACGACTGATTTCTGCAACCAGAAGGCATCACATTGCATTTTAGGTTGTCAATGGTGGTCAGTGATTGATTGGTGGATATCGAATGATTATTACTCTAAACGAGCATCGGGACTGTTGAATATATCGTCACGGGTGAAGCAATGCGGTAGCAGAGGTCAAGAGTCTGTATCGAATGTTCTGGAAATTGTAAGTGAGGTGGGCAGGCAAGGCGAATATATATCTGGGCTTGGAGGGTATCTTTGATCCAGCGACATCGTCTTGGCAGCAATTCAGCTAGGAATCATTTTGCTTAACATCATCTAAGCGCCTTGATTCATCAACTGGACACTCAAGTTCATCACAAAGACAACTAAAACCATCCTCTGCAGTCATATCGCACTCGTTTGTCCTTGCTGTAGGTCTGGTACCCCACAATGACATCACTCGATTGGTATCTAAGGAGAATGCATGCTTCATGTAAGGTTCGAACTTAACACAAAGAGACAACCATAAATCAGGCAATGGGCATAGGAGGGACTTGTGAGGGTGCAAATCGATCGCCGTGATGAGCTTGATGCAGATGTGGTATGCTTTTGAAGATCCAAGGGTTGTGGAAATTTAGAGAGCGAATAAACACTTTGCAAATGTGTGAAGGAGGATGATAGAAATCCTACGAGAGTGGTAGGATCCTTTGTTTGAAAATGTAAATTGCGGTGCGGCAATTTCCGAGGACCAGCCAGCTTGGAATGGTATGAGTAGCTGGATGGCCATCGAGACTTTTCCTAAAATTGTTGTGTCATATCATTTTGCGAACAAAACATGCATCTTCGTCAACAGTGTCTAGACAGCTTGAAGTTAGACTCCAACATCGGCGCATTCATCGATCATCTCTGTCCCTACCACACAGCAAGGATAGTATATGTATCAGCCAAACAACTGCCAGAAGATGGTTTAGCGATTGAGCACAATAGTATTCTACTTCCATTCATTCCTGAATAGTATCATAACCCTTTTCTTCACTCTTCCGACGATGATTCCAGCGATACAGAAGCCGACAGCAACAATCATGGTATCGATACAGAGCAACCTCCAGTTCGGACACGTATTCATGGTACTCCACACTGGGGCAGCCGTCTAACCGGCAAGCCTATCAGAAACGAGTGCTTCAATATCTTCAATGATGAAATTGATCCATGGTCACTGTGTTCTTGCAAGGAGGAGTATGGATCAGGTCACTGGTGCATCAAGCACAACTTGAGTAGAGCTGCTATCAATGAGCTTTTCAGAAACCCTACGATGGCAACCATCAGCAACTTCAGTTCCTCCTGCACTTGATTCCAAAGGTTGAACGACATTTCCTACACGATTGGCATCGACTCTTGGAATTACGGAAATGTGTGTTACGATTATTTGGTCGATCTAAACAACCTTTGCGACCATGATTACACATGTTTCTTTTACCGCAATCCTGTTGAATGCATTGTGTTCATCATGCGACAGCCTGTGTTCAGCGAACATATGTTGTATGCTGCAGCAAAGGAAATCAATGATGATGAGGAATGTATCTACTCAGAGATGAAATCAAGCGACTGGTGGTGGAATGAACAGGTACATTAGTTGAATTTCGTCATACCTACAATGAATTTGACTGCTTCCATAGCTACAGCGGCCGCTTCGAGCTACAATTGTCCCTTTATTACGCAGTTCAGTTCAGACACATCTTACAAACTATTCTGGCGACAAGAAGGACTGGCCACTATATTTGAGTCTCGGAAACATCAACTCAACAACTTGACAATAGCCTGCCAATCTTGCAAGTATCGTTGTTGCCCCTCTTCCTGTTCCTCCGAAATATCATTTTCAAGGACATGGAGAAACAACTGCCATGAAAGAACAACAAATCCACAATCGAGAGGTTTGAAGGAAGGTCTTCGAGCTTATTTTTCGTCCTATCAACGAGCTTTTTCAACACTGCACAGCTTATGCTTAGTGTGGATGGTCGGATGCGGCAATGTCATCCTGTCATCTGTGCATGGACGGCTGACTACTTTGAAAACATTCACTTGCACTCAGTAAAGCAGCCCCATTGCCCTGTGTGCGAAGCACCAAAATTCTTATTTGGAGAATGGAATTCATCCTTGTGGCAATTGAGAGACAATCGGCAATACTGCCAAAAGATGATACTTGTGACTTAAGGATATGAGTTGGAGAGATTAGAAGAAAGACAATATTGGGAAGATCGAGCGGATGGAACCTCAGAAGGGGTATTCTGGAATATGGAATGCATCTCTCCGATGACTGTTATCTTGCCTGATATTCCTCATACGGTCCCACTTGGTCTGCTTAAGCGTTTGATGGACTGGGTAATGTCCTTCCTCAAAAAACATTCCAGGATCGAAGTATTTAACTAGCTCTGGGCGGTGATGCCTCCATATCCTGGCTTCAGTCGATACAACAAGCCATATGGCCAGGTGACGCACTGGTGTGGTAAGGAGAGGAAAGCACTCAGGCAAGTGATTGTTCCAGTTGTGGCGGGGATTCTTTTAAACCCTTCAGCGAGCCAATGGTTTCCCCTCACTGGAGCCCTGATGTGCGTCAAGAACTTTGTGTATATTCACCTTATGGCACAGTACCGGTACCATACTGAGGCCCCGATCGAGTACATTGAGAATTATCTGGAGGAGTTTCATTGTCACAAGGATGTGTTTGGTGGAGTCTGCGCCAGTAAATCTACAAAGAAGGTCTCAGAAGACTTGAAAACGCGGCTTACTTTGGGCAAACTGGAGGAGCTGGAGAATGATCCCGATTGGAACAATTCTTCTGCGGGTGCAAAGAGTTGTTGCATTGATGAAGATACAACGACGATCATGTCAGAAATTGTACCACATCTTGTCGATGAATCAGATAACAACTTTGTGAAGATGCATCTGCTGAACAACTTCCTTGACCATATCCGCCAGCTTGGCAACCTCTTGAATGTAAGCTCTGATCTCCAAGAAAATGCGATGATGGATCCTAAACAAGCGTACCGATAATCGAATCGTCAAGAGGCCGCCTCCAGGATGTTGGGAACGACAGCCAGAAAGGAGATCTCTCAGTATCGAGAGCTGACTGCACACGCTGCAAACCAACGTCACGACGATGAGATGCCTTTAACCAAAGCGCCTATCAAGCGAATGTAGAATAACTCGCGACCAGAAATCAAGACCCTTGATGACATGGCCAAGTGGTGTGCAATGCCAAAAGGGGAGCTACAGAATCACATTGCTTGGTGTTTCAACAGATTTGCTGGCTTCACAGACTACGTCGATCACGATCAGTATTTCAGTAGTCGGAAAGATGCAACATACCTTGGGTACAACACAATAGCTAATCCGGTGACGTCCATTCAATGCGACGAGCATGCAGTTCATATGGTTCGTTCCATTGGGTCCACAAGGTGGAGAAAGCATAAGCCAACAAGTAATGATACAGTGCTTCTCTGGATGGGGACAAGTCCGGATAGCCACTTTAAGTCGACTGCTTGATGCATTCCCTCATGGATGAAGTGTCGTTTCATCATCGAGGGTACTGAATCAAGCGTTAAAGGGCTTCTTGCCTTGGTTCAGACTTTTGCAATAGGGTCAATACGTCAGGCTGCTGGTATGGTGATTGTTGAGAAGAGGCATCAACCTCCAATCCAACCCTTCCACGATGGAAGCTACTGGCATTAGCCTCTTTCCGGCGTCGAAACCACTGCTATTGTCCCTATAAGCGGAATCCAAGGAACTGTACACCATCTTCCGCGGATGCTGCAGCCAGATAGCTTGCAATGGTACATGAGCAACACTATTGACATCAATGCTTGCAATTTGTTTTACATGTAAATTATTTAACTCAATGCTTGAAGTAATCATTCCACCGATATATGGAAATCTGATGAGTGTTTACTCCGTGTGTCTTAATTTTTGTAATGGGAGTTGTGCAAGCTTGTGTATAATCGATGTCTCAAAGGATTAAATAGTTGAGAAGATTCTTCATATCGATGAAACAGTTCAAAAAACCGTCGAAATGATTAAAATCTAGAGGACCACCTTGAATGAAACAAGTGCAATAAATTAGCTTACATGGCTAAACACATTTTTGAGATGTCGTGACAACGCGATCACATCATTGAATGGTTTGAAGCATGGGGGAAGGTTGCAAATGTGAAGTTGTGATTATTTGTGGAGATTGTGGAGAAGAATCGGTGGGTGGGGTCCATTTTCGGAAACCAATTTCACTTCTTGCTGATGTGCCATCGATGTTGCCTCTCTTGTCTTGAGGTTACATCATCGCTAGTGGTGAATTGTCAGAATCATTGGTTTACTGTTGGTGGATCTTACTCCATAGAAATACATCTTCCTCCTCCATTTTGAATATCTACTCCAGTGGGGGCATCTGATCTCCTCAACTTGGAACTGATCTCTTGTATATTCTCACTTTTCACTATAGTCCATCAGATGTATCTTCTGCCTGTTCCCTCATCTTCCTCATGTCTTTCCAATCATCATTTGGATGAAATTGCTGCTAGTATAGGATGTCAAGTATTCCAGTTAGCCACCAACAGTTTACTTGTAACCATATTTACTTCCTACAGGCATGATTATTTTTCGCAATATTTCCGCTTCATTAAATTTATCAGTCATACTTGAATCTATTTCTGGACACCTACTCCATATACCTCAGATTTGTCATATGCCCTCAATTTCTCCCCCACAGTGGCACCATATATACATAGGCTTTGAACACAATGGATACAATCATTTTGACTCAAGTCCTCCCTCAGTCAACTATCATACATGCACCACATCAGGTCATGTACATCTAGCATGATGAAGTAGATAATTTTTGAAGTTTTTGGCAATTTCTGTGATGTGGTATGGTACTCGCTGCAGAGTATTCTGTTTAGCAGTGTGCACCTACACTATTGCCATAATGTACATAAAGCCCAAATCACCCTGTGGAAGTTATCTGCTTGGAGGATGACTGCTTGGTTAAATTAATAATTATGGGAAGTATTTAACTTGTTCATGTATTCTTTGGCAGCATCCATATCCTCTTGGCTTTCTCAGCAACATATATTTTAGTCATTGCAAGCCACCAGCAGTGTGTGAGAGGTGGTGGAGTATAAACTTAGAAGTTTCAATGGCAGAATAGAATCCACTGGTTGGAGGGCATTCCAGCTAGTCTTCAGAGTAGCATACATCTCTGAGATCTTATACCAAAGTACTCTGGGAGTGATTGTGTAAAGTTTGCATAATGATTGGAGTACCAGAGAGAACATTCGGAGCTCCTGCAAGTGTCACTGCAAACACTGTGGAATCCCAATGCAACTCTGAATAATGCCAGCACTTTCATTGATATTCATTTGGAGGACTGCAGTCATCTTCTCAGACTCCTCAGATATTCAAAAGGAATTGATTCAGCTCCAGCGTGAATATGATACTTGGATTGTTGTTTATTATCAGTTCCAAATCAGACTTATACTTGCAAACTGATCTTCCATATGAGTCTATTTCTGCATCTCTACGTTAAGAAACCAAAGAAAAATCAACCGAAGAATGACAGAAACACATACACCGAAACAGTAACCTGATAAAGTGATTGAATGATATCCCTTGAACATTGGGTGAATGTCATCCACTGCATTTACCATCTCAGTAATGCTGACAAAAGCAGAATCACACAATTCATCCACAGTGTATGGACGCTGGATGCACTATTAGTATGTTCGGATAATTCGTAACTAGCAACTAGGTGAAATTGAATTCTGATGTTGTTAAGCTCGATTTGTGATATCTACCAAATGTGTAATGACATTTTTGCAAGCTGGGAATCAAAGTAGGAGTTTGAAAGGCAATATGATATATATTCAGATAAAAAAGGGGAGCAACTACCCGAAAAAGAAAAGTGCAAGATGGGGAGTGCTGTGCGGAAATGAGATGTACACACAAGGTGTTGGATGAGCATGGAAGGAAATAGAAGTATGCCAATCAAGGCTGAGGAGCACCATCAGGGATTGAGGAGTTCCTATTCCACTGTCAAAGTACCTACACTAGTGATGCAGCACTGAACAGAAAGGGCATACAGTGAACAAATGGAATAGAGATATGCCAATCCTGGTAGAGGAGCACCAATGGGGATTGAGGGGTGCTGATTACTGGGGAAGTGCACCTGGAGGGCGGGGGTACGGAACATGGAATGCCATAGAGGAGAGCCAATTCAGACCCAGCAGTGCTGGTACCGAATAAGGAAATTCCAATCGTGCGGAGGAGCTCCAAAAGAGTGTGGCATGGAGCACAGTATAAGATACAGAAGCACCGACTTTGACCAAGGAGATTGGAAATTTCTTATTGTCGTGGAGAAGCTCTGTTAGAGGCGGAACTATGCATGCAATGAAGTTGAATATTATCGATCCCATGTCAGGAGTGCAGACTGGGGGTGAGCATTATCTGGTCCAGCTTCATCTCACCAAAGTGGGGGGTAAGTAGTAGCCCACTGTTGGGTAATAAATGTGTGTAGTGACTTCCAGAGTGGAATTTATCATGGGTAATGGGCACACTGTACCTCGATATTCATCTTGAAAAGCCATCACCATCACATTCTTTCCAGTGGCATATTCAGACAGTGCACAATGAATCACTGCTGACGCCAGCACAAATTCCTGCAGAGCCACAGGTTAATAGAACTGGGATGTTGTTGGCTGGCACCCCAAACTATTGGCAGTGATGAAAAATTGATTGTGAATTAAATCCAGAACTTCCATTTGGGTAGACCATAATTGGATAACTTCAATGACCATTTCGAGATGAGCATTGTCATACAGGAGCTCCTCGAATAGGATTCATAGCTCAGTCTCAGAGCCAGAATCCAACTGGCAACTCCAGATTACAGTTTAAAGAGCACCATCTGCCAAGTGTCCTCGAATGGTACTATTCGTCAGTTATAGGTATGTTTCTTGTGTGGTGTAGTCACTGTTATAAGTCAGATAGAGGTACAACAAACACAATGCGGAAGTTGCAGAATCATGTGTTAGCGGATCTACTTTGAGAAACGGACCACCAGGCCAATGATCAACAGATGGTGTATCTACAGGAGTACCTCCTAACATGTACTGACAATCCTGAGCTGTAACGGCAAGTTTCCAAGCTACTTCAACCATTGCGTACTTCTAATCGGATGATGTTTGCAATGGAGTCTTGGTGATTATGATTGACTTTATGAACCTTTTCGCTACCTCAATAGTAGGCTTTTTGTGTTGGTGCACATTCTAATCTCTACTGGCCTTTGGTTGTGGAACAGTCTGTTCTCCTCTAGACTTGGGTAGCAGGAATCCCTGGGCGGGTGGTACGCAGTGAGACTTGCATCATTTGATCAGCTGGATTAGCTTTTGGTGTTTAACTAATTGTGGTGCCATTACCCAGATGGATTTCGGGTATGTGGAAGTGGAGGGTGTACGATTACTGTATTGGCACGGCTCCATTTGTTTGGGAATGGAACTCTGGTAGTTCCTAATTTACTGTCCTAGTGCATCTGGCTGTGAAGTAGAATATTCAGTGTGTGTTCCAAATCGTGTTCTTCATTGTCAAATGATATTGTGAACTCTGCAGTGTGATGACTTTTGTCATCAGCTATCTGCCAATCTCTATTTTCATCTTGCATTGATGATGAGATCAGGTTAATTAGTCATTTGCCATATGATTCATTAAGGCAGATGGTTGGAAGGCAAACAGATGATGGCCAATTAGTATTGGCTGTTTTCTTAATTGATATTGCTCACTGTAGGCTTACTTCTTGATTCTTCTGCGAATGGTGATTTCACACCCTCCTGGGTGTAGGTTCCATTTGCAAAAACCAAGATAGAACATTGGGGAATGTAGGAGACAGTATATCAGCGGAAAATATCAGATTAAGTGCAATAGACTAATGGGAAAAATGGTGCAAAACAATACACAAGGTAAAGCACAATGCAGTTGCAGGCGTTTCATCAAAGTGTTTAGGAGATATGACTTCAATGGCATACATTTATATTGAAGAAGGCAGTCCAGTTTGGTGTATCAGGATAATGCCAGGTGCACTGGAATAGATGGATTCTAAATGCCAGATGTTAGCACTGCTATTCACAAGGCTGAGTATTGATGTATTAATCGGTGGTTCGTTTCAGTTAACACACAGAGAATTGAACCAGATACATCTGAACCTGATACACTGGAAAATAACTTGCAACTTTACCATGCTATGTAACATATACTGAGCCTTGGTGGTGGCCAAATGGAGCACTGAGAAAATCAATAATGACAAATGCCCCTGCATATGACTTCTCCAAACATAGTAATTATGCATGATGGTTAAGGCATGTGAGGTTACCACATGGCATGGAACTGTTGCAGCATTGAGAGGCAGCAGAACTTGATTGATTTGTGATCTTGTTAGTGACAGTCAGGTTACAAGTATTCATACAGTGTTGGCAATTGATTCAGGAGGAATAGTAATTGCATATCTAATAGCAGGATACATTTACATCGGGAAAACCTTTGGTGCAACCATAACTGACGTATAATATCCCTGTTACAACTGTATTACGGTTGGTTTTTATAGATTATGACTGCCTACCATGTACTTCAGCCATTAAAGAGGAGTTATGAGAATGTTATGCAAGTGTTACCGTATGTAATATTGAATTACAGAATGAAGCAAATTTCTCATACTGCATGCATTCCATCAACCCCATTGTTTCAATTGTCATCTCCACCACCATCACCATCACCACCATCACCATCACCACCATCACCATCACCATCACCACCATCACCGTTACCATCACCACCATCACCATCACCATTACCACCATCACCATCACCATCACCACCATCACCACCATCACCATCACCATCACCACCATCACCACCACCATCACCATCACCATCACCACTATCACCATCACCATCACCACCATCACCATCACCACCATCGCCATCACCACCATCACAGTCACCAGCATTGGGTATTGTACTCATCGATTATTCTTCCATGAAATGTATGTAACACCCCCCTAACAGCGAAGCCCGATCCACTGCTACCAGCTTGCTCCAAGCGAAGCCACTTTCACCCCGACCAGCAAAGACCGATCCACCGCTACCAGCTTGCTCCCCGTGAGGCCACTTTCACCCCTACCAGCGAAGCCCGATCCACCGCTACCAGCTTACTCCCAGCGAAGCCACTTTCACCCCGACCAGTGAAGCCCGATCCACCGCTACCAGCTCGCTCCCAGCGACGCCACTTTCACCCCTACCTGTGAAGCCAGATCCACCGCTACCGGCTTGCTCCCAGCGAAGCCAGATTCACTGCTACCAGCGAAGCTAGTTTCACCCCTACCTGCAAAGCGGGATCTACTGCTACAAGCCTGCTCCCTGTGAAGCCCGATCCACCACTACCACCTTGCTCCCAGCGAAGCCAGATTGTCAGAGAGGTGAGAGTGAGCATATCGGAGGTTAGAAAGTGATTATGTCAGAGTTGTGTGAGCGAGCAGATCAGTGATCAAAGTGAACATGTCAGAGTCGGAGTGTGACCGAGTATGTCAGAGTTGTAAGAGTGAGAATGTCAGTTGTGGGAGTGAGCTTGTTGGAGTCGTGAGAGTCACAGTGTACGCTCGTCAGAGTAGTAAATAAATATGTAACTATTGAATATATAGTATAATCCATAAATTGCAGTATATAATACATGCGCTACAGTTGCATTACACTAATAATTCAGTTATGCTATCAGTAAATTACAGGTGTATTATTGTGGGTGACCGAAAACAGCACTGGGGTGTTTTGCATTATTTGGTGTTATTGGTGTTACGGGAGGTTACAGTAGGCCATATAGCCTATGGTAGATTACACATAACAGAATATGTTTTTCCTGACGTATTCTCACTATATTCAATTGTACTATGATGCTGCAGCTATGTTAGCTGTCTATCACACAATATTATAAGCATAAGTACCCTTTTATACATTCATCTGGGCAGTGTCAGCTGATTAATCATTACCACGATGTTGCAGTTGATGGAGGAGGGATAGAGTTTGGTACACAATAAAGAGATGCAAGTGAGGAAAAACAATTGTAAGGTGCAATATTCATTCAGGAGAAATCTTATTGATTAAAGCACTCGTCAATCCCAAGATTGCTAACAAATGCGTCATATATAGTGACTCACTGTCTGATTTGGCATGAAGTATTGAGTCAAGTGCACTTTGTTCAATCACAAACTTATTATGAATGTCAAATACTACCCAGTTGAGTTGGAATGAATGTTGGGGATGAAAGCTATATACAATGGTAGGAATGCATAGGGTGAGTTCATCTTCCAGTAGGTGAAGAGATAATTGCGTGGAAGTTCCGGGGAATTACTGTTCACCAAGGTTTAACTGGTGATGCTGGATTCAATGGCTGGAATTACAGGCTCACCTCACTCTAACTGTTAATTGCACTCATTTAAGCTGTCTTGTCTTTACTTTAGTTTCAAGATTCTCTCCATTCTCTCTATTGCTTGATGGATATTGGTTGACATAATCAATTTTCAGAGATTGGTTTTTGCAGCCCTAATATAAATTAAATCAGAATCCAGTTAAGTCTGCACTAAAAGCTTTGACAATTTAGGCTTGGCTGAGTAAGTGCAGTACAGGGGGTGAGCAGGGGTTACTGGTCATTGGTAGAGTGGCTGAGCAGAAGTTCTCTCATATTTTTCTCACTCAAGCAGAAGCTCTGTTAATGAACCCCAAACATTTGTAAGCTGTTTTAAAATCTGACAGTGTAGTACAAAACATACTTTACCTTATCAATATCAAGTGATGTGAGGTTACTATTTGTCTAGGGCTTATGAATTTATGGTTTAGTGTGCAGTAGCTATCTGCCTCCAATTGACAGTTGACATGGAGGTTATCACTCAAAGTATTTTAGCAGTAGCCTTTCCATACCAAACATGCATAAATTCATAAATTAGCAGCAGCTGAGTGAATGAGCCATCTCCACCAAAACATGAAGTGTCTTGATAGAGAACAAACTGTGTACACTACCTCCATTGAGTGAAAATGAAAGCATACATAATCAGGATAAAGCAAATGGAAAAATAAAGTGCACTACCAAACTGGGTTTAAATGCTTTGGTTGGTTATTTGTTACTTAGTGGTGCGCCTGGGCTGAACTATCCATTGATAATCAATTACAGCTTGTCAAAGATCGGATCATATAAATCCAATAACATCATACTTGACAGAATGTCAGATCCCAGGTGGGCCTGAAATTCAATTATGGACCAGGAAATACTGAATGGTGAAAGTAGCAATGGAGCCATGAATACTCGAGCTGTGATACATCATCTGACTCTGTGCAATCAAGAAGTAAGAATGTTTCTGAATCTGTATTATAGGGTCGCAGTTGCTGCTACTTTGCCATGAATAAGTTCACTATTTCTCCATTGTGACACCGGTACTCAATATTGCCTAAACTGTCTTGATTGTAATATGTGATTGCCAAATATGCAGTGCTCGATTCATCATAACGAAAACCAAGACCTGTAAAGAGGATTCTCCAGTGGACATGAAAAAGATTGAATGTTGCATTGTTTATTCTGTAGAATATGAAACTCATGCCTGGCTTCAGGTTTCTGGTGCAGGTTAAGTTCCCCCAACACACATAATTTAATGCTCATCAGAGAATGATATGTCATAATGCTACCATGGGCAACTGACATTTGATGTAGTGAGCCTAGAACTTGAAATCGTACCTATTAATTGACTTCATAACATATGTGTAATCAATAATCCTCAAGAACTGCATTGAAATCCCACTCTCAGCATTACCGATTTAAGTAACAACAATTCCTACAACAGAACTTGATTTACATCAAAATGATAGAAAGAAATGATTTCTTTTTGTAGTAGAGTGTGCCTAAGAAATAACCTTTTAGACAATTTGTATTAGTTGAGAAAATTAGGTAGGTTGAATGTCTAAAACAGCTTTTGTTGATTTCATCATCTTGATAATCTTAGATGATGGATCATCAAACAGCTGCCCATCTCTGTTCATTCGAAGCTCCTTTCAATGATCCCTATGAGACTTCAGAACATAGTAAATCGTAGACATCATGATGTTTGGTGGACTCATCATGGCATTCAGAACTTTCCTTAGCACCATTCCAGAGTATTAGTGGAGATTACCCATCTGATTATCATAGCCACCTGGACCATTATTGCATAACCCTGTATGTAGTACTATGTTTTGCACCAGCTGGACAACATGTAGAATGCCAGGCACTACTAGTGTTAGCAACGGTTCCAGCATACCCGGCCCTGGTCCGGGTGGGCACCGGAACAGAGGCCCTGGTTCAGTTTAGGAACCGCCAAGGAAGCAAACCACCTGATGATGAGCAGTTCCAAACCCGTACCGCACCTACAGTCGCGGTCTCTTGGCCTGGTTTCACCTACAGCAGAGACTCATTTTCGCAAACTCAGAACTTTCACTCCAATTAAGAATTTGGTTTCTAATCGTATCGCAATATGATATATATGTAAAAGATGCTGGTTTGCTTGCTCATTCACCTCCTGCTCTTCAGTTTGCGATCCGATCAATATTCGTTGAGTTGCAGTGAAAAAACGCTGAGAATTGGGCGAATCTCACAGTGATTCAATGAATACTAATCGGATTACAAATTGGAGAATTGGAGGTGAAAGAGTATGCAAAATTACATTTCTTACATATATCATATTGTGATATGATCAGAACTCAAATACTTAATTGGGGCCAAAGTTCTGCGTTGGCAATATTATGGAACCGGCCAAAAAACCTTCGGTTCAGTGATGTTCAGTTTTTTGAAGGGGTAGAGCCTGTTGCAATGGATCTAGTTCTGTTCCAACCAGGACCCAGAACTGAACCGCGGATTTGGAACTGTTGCTAACACTCGGCATTACTCATTCAGTTCCATCCCGTTCTAAGTGGTCACTGCTAGCTTAACTGCTGAATGATTGCGGCCATTTCCACGCACTGTGAATACCGTTTCAAATATGAAGGGATAAGGCAAATCAAGCAATTGAAATGACATTTCTGTATGTTCATTGTTGCCCATTTCTGCAAACATATGGAATATATCGACCTGATCCACACAATACTAGGTTAACCACCACTTCGCAAGTTGAACCTGGACAGCAGGAGAATATCAGAGGACCACCTTTCATGTAGAAGGTGTCCTGCGAAGTGCATAATGATTTCTCAGTTCATTTGAAAGGATTGTATCACTTGATTTAATGACTTGCTCAGGTTCTGGATACTCCACAGAATTATGCACAATCATTCAAAGAAATGACACTCTCAGCCATCCGAATATTGCAGAAGCAACCCATGAACTATGTCACCATTCACTGTATGATTGTCCTGGAAAGTCATTTTGATTCTTGGTAACTACCGACACTGATATACAACATGCTAACCGCCTTCTATCTACCCTCAATTCATCTGAAGCACATAGTGCAGTGTACATTACCACAATAGTTATCAGTTGTGCATTCTCATACTTAGTCAACTTGGGATGAACCAGGTGTACATTCCCCATCCATATTCATATCAGAGATTGTTCATTTCCTAGTTTCCATACAAAACATCTCCTGGATATCCAATGTTCCACAATTGGAATCATGCAGTACCCCACATCCTGGTCAGCATCTTTATCTTCAATCCAGATGGTATGCATTAAACTCTTTGAAGCAGAATACTGTGCCTGTGCACTGCACATTTGTGTCACCGTATCATATTCTGGATATTCTGTAGCATCTGAAAAATATCAAATAATCAGGTATCACCAGTCGAAGATTGAACGGAGTTGCAGCACATCTGTGACTGGAAACTTGAATCCAATTCTTGCTTTCATTGCAAATAGCCAGACAATATTGTTTTTGGTCTTACACGAATGGGATACATTACAAATCCGAAGGCAATATCATAATGTGAGAGTTCGTAGTTACATAATGATAATGCTCTGCATGTTACAGTAACATACGAATCAAGGTGAATATGCCATTGGATTTCTGGCAAGTCAATATATGGGGATTCAGATTCTTATAGGTGAGAAGTTCATTCTCAATATTGGCATAGCTCACTGGGTGGGAGTTGGTCGAATCTGATATCGTGTCAAGGACACTCTTCAATATCTGTAAAACTCCAGGCTCTGAGACTATGGGGATGGGTTCCAGGGCTGATAGATACACAGGATACCCCAGAAGTTTGGTTCTTTGGAACTCTGACAGGCGGTGGAGAACTGAATTCAGTCTCTGTGATGAATACCATGTGTGTTCTTCACTGATACTTGCAGCGTAGTCATTCAATGCCATATTCATGCAGTCCTCAGAGGCATTCCTCAAAACAATCAACAGTAGCAACCCCACAACAACCGGTGTAGTCAACACGTTGCATTTCATAGCGACTAATGCCGATGGGCAAGACTTGCCAAGATGCATTTTGTCTGCCACCAGCACACTAGGCATATCTGAATCCCAAACCCATCTCCTTATTATAAACCATATTGCCCATATCTGCTGTGCCAAAGACTAAATTCCAGGTAGGCCTGGAATTAAATATAGGTTGCTAGGAACTTGTTCAGTGTTCAATTAGCAAATTGGATTGGCATTTATCCACCTGACCACATCATCAAGACACTCATGTTCAAATTTATTATTGATTTTAATGAGAACAGTATCCAATCCTGAAGTGCTATTATCTCGATTTAAATTCTCCTTGCCATCCTCCACTTGCTCAATCACAGGCTCAAATTAGATCTCAATTTACACACTATAATGGCCACCAAGTGCACCTCCGTACTTGCTCGATCTTGGCCTCCAAGAGCATCTCTCAGTGTATCTCATCAGGGGCAGTAACTGCATTGTGACATTCACTTCAATCACAGCCTCCAAGTGCATCTGTGAGTTCAGTCGATTGACATCTTCAGGTGCACCTCCGATTGTTTACCCACAGCCTGCAGCCCATCCAGATATAATGTGTGTAGATAGATAGCTACCTAGATACATAGATACAGAGATAAGAATACAAACTGAATACATGAGTGTTAAACAATCATGGAATGATAAGTAGTACAAACAATTTCCAGGAGCACGTGCAACACTTCAGAAGCGTATTGTGTTGTTCCGAGACACCTCTACCATGATTTGAGGTGGTACCAGGTTTGTCGCTGGTGTTCCCAGGTGCTCCCACACTGGATACCTGATTCCCCATGTACTCCCGTGATTGTCAACAGCCCTTCTATATCCTCGCCATCTTGAGACCAGTGCATGCATGTGCACCGGAAGGCCTCTGCGTGGTTCCAGTGAACTCGAGGTTTCAGCCGTCCTGTGATTCTAGTGCAATATCTACCAAACACTGGTCGAGGCTCACTGCGACTACAATACATATTCCTGATGTTGAAAGGTAAAGGTCATACGAAGACACAGTTAATCTGCCTGTAGCCTTGAGCCATAGTTGAATCCCAACTGCATCTCCTCATAATGAACCATTCTATCAAAACATGGTATACCGGAAACTTTGTTCCAGGTTGGCCTGGAATTGAATACTTGTTGGAAGGCATTTCATAGGTAAATCCGAACCGAATTCAGCAGCCTACCTGCGACAGGATGACACTTATATTCAAATTCATTGATGATTGTATTGAGCATAGTGGCCAAAACTGAACTCCTATTATCTGGATCAAGGATCTCCTCACCATCCTCCACTGGCTCCTGAACCTCCCTTGCAGTTATGTTTGTTTACTATTCATCCTCAATGATTGTTTTCAGTTGATCCGAGGTAAGCTGTGCAGATGGGCTCATACTCTGGCACCCATGAAATTCATCCTAATGGTAGATATTGCACAGCCAAGCAAGCATTGGAACAGATATATATTTGTGGAATATAATCAATTCTTTTCTTTCAATCAAAACTTACATTAATACATGTAATACTCTCTTGCTCACCATCCACCTCTCCCTCTACTCTTTGACCCTTTTCAGAACATTCGAAATTGGATGCATAAATATTCACATTTTGGTATTTCTAGCCTTAACATTGTTATTTTGGATTACCTTGGCTGGTCTGATAACAAGCGCTGCAGTCTGCTCCTGCTCCAAAGATATCATCAATTCTACGAGAAATATTGCCGAATTGTATCCCAGTTCCAACTACAAAGCAGTTGAATTGTAACATTTGTATGAAATCTGGCCATATATTGGGTCATATATCCTTTGCCCATGTGTACATAATATCATTTGCTCTTCTTCTGATTGGACCTGCTGGATGGTGCACTTGTATATCATTGTTAGAATGTATGTCTCTTTACTTCTTTTGTGTTTTTTGAAGAAATCAATCATTTTCTTGAAGTGCCTTATACTGGGTATGAGACTTGGAGTGTGATGGTGCATAAAAGACTATAATTGCCAATCAGCACCCAGCAAATTTCAACCATGAATGACGTATTTGATAACACAAGGAGGTGCCTTCTCGCCATGTTACCCATGCACTCTCCCAGATGAATCGCCAGTGCCTGTTATCTTGCCTGCCCATTTACCTGAACCGCAGTACCTTGCCTGCAGATTTCTTTAAAACCATTCTGATCCACTTACACTGGAACAATTCAGCCAAATAAACATATTGCAATGGCTGGCAGTTTCTGAATGTTGCCGAAATATTTCAACTGTCATGTCCCACAGCTTGGGTCCGTCACAAAGCTTTTCGAAATGGTTCTACCATCAGAAACTACTGCAATGCTCTTGCTCCAGAACTCCAGCTGCCTATAAGTTCATCCACTTGTTGAATGCACTACAGTTAGGCTGCTCTATCCTTTTGGCTAATTGCTTCAAGGTTAATTCTATTTGCTTCAGGCTGTTTGGGGCAATGCCTTCTGCACCACCCAAGTGGGATAATTGAACACTCCAACATGGTGCATCACATTCATCATTGAAGTGCTCCGGTAATGGGGACAAGTCCATATGCCCTGTGAAATCAGGCTTCCACAGTTCTGCTACCGCCCAGCAGTTTCTCATTGAGAGCCTGACGGGGCATGACCCAGGGGCGCTCGAAAGAGGGTCTGGTGGAGAACAGCTGGATCATGGTGACCAAATGACTGAGTTGCTTCCTGGTGATACTAGGGGCACCCCAGGTGTCATTGGAGATAACTGGCCTTGTTCCAAGAACTGCACAGGGTGGATCAGTTGAGACCCAGCACAACAGCCATGGTGTAGGATATATCCTTTCAATGGTGGCCCATAACTTGGACATCCTGGGTTCATATTGGTGCTTCGTTGTGAACTGGGTGTCATGTTGAATCAGGAAACGTGTTAACACTGTAGAGCATCTGAAAAAGGCTTCCATGATGAATGGTACGCATACCCATACGGCGGATGAAATGGAATTGAGTGATTCCCAAATGGCCGGTCATTCCTATTCGCAGTTCCACAACTATTATCTGATAATGCTACATCAACATCCACCTGTTGTTTTGGAGCCACATTATCCACCCAGTTGGGCTATGATCACTGTCTTCAGTGGAGATCCATTCATTGACATGCTCTGTCAACAATCAATTGGGCTTGACTAAGTTATATAAAAGATGTAATAAAGAACCAGTTCGAGAATGGCTGATTACGATGTAGATAACAGTGACATTCGTTGGATTGAAGAGCTACGTATATCTCTGGATGTTGTCCCAAGCTGTGGTGCTTCACTACACCTTCAATCCATGAAACCTCACTGCAAAGAAGAAATCTCGATCACACCCAACCTGCTTGTCTTTATAGTACGATTGATAAGGTATACTAGAATCCCAAATTGAAGCATAGTTTTGTACAGTTCCTGGATTACGAAGGTCATAGATGGAATATGATATGTGTATCTCTGCGTAACAAAAAAGAACTATATATAGTTCCAGGAAAACCACGACTAGGCTTATTGCACATATGCTGTGCATGTACGCTCTGCCACTTCATTCAATTGGTGGCCAGTGAGTTGAGCTGCAAATGTGATTGAATACTATGGAGCTTCTTGTCTGGAAATTGTTAGTCTCTGCAGGATTCATGCTCCTGTCAATGATAGTTACTGAAGCAAATATCCTACCAGCCTATCAGTTGTCAAAAATCATCAGTGGTTATACAGCTAGCTAGACAACTCACCTATTTATTCTATTAATATGATCTGTCTTTATTATCCGCTGCTCAGAGGTGTAAGTGTAGATATAACACTCAATGCAGCAGAGACATAGTACAAGGTCGATTGTGGTGATTGCAGTACCCCAAGATGAACTAGAACCTAAAGTGGATTGCAGTAATGACAAACAAAACCTCCTCGTCTCTGCTAATGAATGTTAACAGATGATGCTCATCAGTATTGTAAGGGATATGATATATCCTACTTAATAATGAATACTGATGACAAGGTGACTTGGTAGTATCCCTCCCCCACATTGTGCAGGGTGCGGAGTGGCTGTGAAAGTGATACATTAACCTGAGTTAGCTCCCTTGCAAACCAGTATCCCCCAGGCTATATACTACCCCTTGCAGAATAATCAAAATTGGGTGAGATACATGTACGCTGACTACTTCTCGAATATGGTCAGCACTCACTGGCAAGATGTGAAATAACTTATCAGCAAAAAGAAACTACTGAACTTGGACTGACTGGAATTGCACTATCAATAATATCGCCCAATATTGATGAATGAAAGGAAATTACCCAGTGGGATTTTACTCCCTGCAGGCTGAGATTGACCTGAACCATTAGTGTTCAACTTGAGTTTGTTCACCTCAATGGCTATTGAGGAGCTAGTCAACTACTATTCTATCAATAGACAATGTACCAGGTGTACCAACACTGGAAGATTCTCCTGATGCAGCAACTATGCACCCCCAGAAGTCTAATTTTACATCTGCTTCCAATCCAACACCGGCAAAGGCTGATTGGGACCTAGTTAGAGTGGAAAATGCAGGGAGGATAGCATATGGCAAATCAACCGAATTTCACAACCTGTTGTACCATGACTGCTGAACTCAATCTCTCCATTGACATATACTTACAGACTGTTTCGCTGAGTCTGATTGACACATACTGACGAACTATAGTATGTGCCACTTGGCCACACTCAACCCTAAACCAACCCATGAGATGGCTGTACTCAAATCAATCGCAACACCACTGCAGAGCAATTTTGCAACCATATATACCAGACACTAAGGAATGCACAGATGTCGCTTGCCTGATGATCCTCCAAATCGATTGTCCTCTCACGCAATGGTGCTTTACTGCAATGTTCCCATCCTGCGATAATAATGTTCCAATCTGGCATGGAATGCCCGCAAGCATTCGTCAACCATAACTCATACTCTCCGCCAGCACTCTCTTGAATGATCATGATTCCGTAGCCATTGACTGATACAATCTGCTATACCCCCTCTGTCAACAATGAGTTGAAGAGTGAGTTGTGTAGTGGTTCCACATTCGTGGCATCTCTGTCAACTAGTTCATTTGAAGGGTGACAGCTTTCAGATAGTTGAATCCTCAATTGAACATCTTCGTGCCAAATGGCCTTGCCTGCAACCTTTCCACTAAGTCACGAATCACCCACCCATCTGTATTGGTGTACTGCATGCACTGTTTGAACTTTCACCAATCTCCTCAAATGTGCGAAGTTGTGTCACAGTCCAAAATCCAGCTCTCCATCAATGGGGCTTCTCAGGCAGTAGCTGTCAGCCATTTGTCCACAATAGATATCATTGTTGTCTATGTGGCTGCGGCTGTCTCTGTCACTGCTGAGCTCTCCACTGGTGCAGTGGTTGCACAACACTATGCACTGTGCCCTAAAATATTGCATCTGGTGTATTGCAAAGTAAGTCTGCAGCAATGCATCTCACTCTCCAAACTACACCCCTTGCTATCACTATTGCCATTATGAGACTTCTGGGACTGCTGAGTTGGCTCTGAACTCCCCCTCTCACTCTTCATCCACAACTTTGAGACCATTGCTGCCAACTCCAGGTCATCTTGCATCTGTAATCATGCTCCGTGGGTTCCCTTCTTGAAGAAAGTCATTTCTGTTGTATTGGCTTGGGTGTTGATCTTGTCTTATATCAACTGGGTGAAGTCCCTCTAATCATCATCCTTAGATATATCCTGCATCAAGCAGTAGCTGTGCTCACCAGTTGGAATCATACGGTTCAAATTCTCTTCACCGAGGTTGATGTTGTTCACATATCACTTGATCTTCAATGAGTATTCCTGTACCGTCTCAAAATCCCTCACCATCCCAGCAGACATTGTGTGTTGCAATGTGCAAATAGTCAACATCTCCTTTCACTGGTTGTCCTCCTTCAATTGATCCCATAGCATCTTTGTGTTTTTTCGATCACCATACAGCGGCTGCAAAGATGTCTCTATCGCAAGGAGAATGGTTAACCAGGGCAATCCATGCTGCATCTTCCATGCTTTACACTCAGGCACATCCTTTGCATATGCTGCTTCCTCTGTACCATCAACAATGCCAATAACCTAGTTCCGTTCCAAGACTAACCCACTTTCCAGCCTCCACCTGTTGAAGCCCATACCGTCTGACATCTTAATCCAAATTGCTGTTAATTCGGCCAACTCGTCATTGCAATACTAATCAAGTCTGTCAGTACTCCTTTGGGACTGTGGTGATGTTGGTGTGAATCTGAGTCCTGTTTGTCCAATCAGCCAGGTGCCAAGGCTTGTAACTTGATATGCCATGACTGCTGTGCTGATGTCGGTAATGACCTAAACTCACGGACTGTCTATTTAAGTCTAATTTACACGTACACAAGTACTAAAGTGAATACTGCTCCACTGCACTCTACCCTGAACCAACCCATGTGATGACCTCACTCAAATCAATCACCACAAAACTAACATTGCATGTACTCAGAGCAATGGAATCCATGTCACCAGTTTTGATCCATGTCTGGCTTTCAAAAGGATCAATGATATTGCCAGCAAACAAAATTGTTGATTGATCATTTTCCTGAGGCATTGACTGCATAACTTCAACATCATATCATTTCAATCAGCTGATGCGCTGGGTACACTCCCAGCCTAAGTGGAATTTGGCCCTGCTGATAAGTGTTGAATTCAAGATCATTTACAAATGCTCGGAATACTATACTTCAGTGACATTTTAGAATATATTCAATTCCTTTCACACATCACCCTTTGCAGGCAAATGTCGATTTTGAAACTGTGCACTTACAGGACTTGGAATGCTATGAAATATACAGCAAAACAACAAATGCGACTGTTGGTGGGTTGTATGTGATGAATGTCTTGCAGGAGCGATGACTGTGCCAGCCAAGGGTTGATCAGATACTACTCACTTGATCAATTTTTCAGGTGATAAGCATGCGTGGCTGCTGATTGTCAACATAATTAGTATTTGAAAAAAAACACAATGCATGCCTGGAAACCTTGCGTAGGTTGTCATTGAGCTAATCCCATGTACCCAGGATCATGCAACAAATACTAATGGTGCATGCCATGACTCAGTGCAATCAAATCTGTCCCCCCTAATTAATCCAGATATCGCTGGTTCTTACTTGAATTGTGATTGTGCTGTTGGATTCAAGGGAAAATCTTAATCTCTTTTGGCTGCTTGGGTTGGGGAATATCCAAAACAATTGATGGTTGCTCAAACCTCATATCGCAAATACCTGATGTGCAAATTTCCCAAAGGTGTGCTAACTGGGTATTCAACTTTTTGACCACTCCATAACTCAACAAATCAGTAGGTTTACTTGGGGTTCCTGGAGAAGACTAATAGTGATGCTCTGCCCACTCTAGGTTTTCACTCAATCCACAACGACTTCTGGTGATACTCTCTCTGCCATGTCTATCAGCTTTGGCAGTGAGATGAATTACATCTGCTGCTCCTGGGATTAGTTAAGGACTTATTGTACCGGCTGTTAACCTACCTGAATGTTAGTACTGTCAAACATCAATCTATGAATCAATTTATAATGGTACCATCATATCCAGGCCACCAGTTCATCTCTGAACCAATGATTTCATTGAAAAGTGAGGCTTTGTAAGGAAATGTCTTCCGGGGAATGATCAGAATACCGGCTGCGAAATGCGCTCTGTATTTTGCCTGCTCCAAAGATGATAGGGAAACTGTAGTTGAACAAGCCCTTGATGGACTAGTAATGGAAGTAGTGTGGATATTATTTGAATTCCCTCTGCGTTTTACCCAACAAAATAACTCTGATTGATACATCCAAGCGTGAGACAAGGCACCTGCAGAGATTTTACCAGATGCATTGTGCTTTCCAAGAACTGAATGTGTGGAGGTCTGCAAGGGCCAAAGTGGATGAACCATACTGAACAAAATCTCATCAGTTACGAGAAGAAATAAATCATACAATTCATGCTGCAATGCCAGTCCTTCTGGAAGTGGCTGAAAAGGTTACTACAACACAATGAATACAATGTCAGCAGTGCCTGAATTGTGCCCCAAAAGTGGCAACCAAATGGTTAGATGCTGATAGATAGAAGGCACAAGAGTGAATGGAACACAGAATTAATTAGGTAACACCTCTCAAATGCACGCTTTTGAATAAATTATTCTTTCATTATGAGAAACATCTCTTGCTGGAATTATGGACTGAAGCAACTGGTCCCAGAAGCATATTTGTTTAAAAACTAGCTCAAATAATGATCGCTGCACAAGATGTGCCTTATGAGGTAGCCAATATGACACCCAACAAGGATGTGTGATTTCAGATATGTCTATCTGCTGCTATGACTGAAGCCACCACCTGGAGTATTTCTAATCCAGGTTGCACTGTGAATCAGCTGGAGAGCGAAGCTTAAAGTAACACTTCCAATGAGCAGATACAGTTTATAAAGGATTTCTCTATCTGCTAGACCGAGTTTGAAGGATAAAAGGGTGTGTTCAGCTTTAGGAGCTTCCGAATACCATTGACCAATACATACCACATTGGATATCCAACGATGGATGTTGGTTGCCATTTATCAGAGGCAGTTTCGCAAATGGGTTTTGGCAACAATTACCCCAGTGATATTTCAGAATGGCTATATATCAGCTATGAGAAAGAGGGATATTGATTTACAAATACATTTCATTACAGTCTCTCGATGGCCAAACATAGTGACTGCAGTTGTGTTGTTGACCATATCTAGGGGATACTGTCGTATCTAGCCCTTCATGGCTGGTAAGATATTAACTCTGCAAAGTGTTTCTACCTACTACCTGCTATCAATAAACAGCGAAATTCACACAGAGTTGATATTTTACACCTCCCACAGTATCTGTAAGTGGCAATTTTCTGCCTCATCTCAAAACTGGTATATCATACAAGAACAACATGTGTCTGTGCAGCGCACAGAAGTAACCAATCAATCTGACTCAGTGATGCATTTGTAGATTCCGGAATGTCCAACGTCCAATGGGTAGTCCATGTACAGATAGACATGGAGTGGTGACACAAAGTTTGCGGACTGGTGCTTGGATATGATCAGAATATACTTACAGACAGCAGGTTTATCAATCTTCAGCATGGGCTGTTGTAATCCCACCAACCATTTCACTGACCTGAATCTGTTGAGCATCAGATACTCGATTGGAAGGTAGAATATACCAATGGCAACCGAAGGAGCATGCCTGAATCGGAGCACATCTGGGTCCAATATACAGGATGCAACCTGCATAACCCCTTTCAGGGAAGAGTTTCTTATCTGCTGGGTGATTGTAATGGCAGCACATAACCGGGGATGGGTAATGGCCATCCTATACCGTCGGCTCGCCACAAGCCTCAGATCTCTACTGACAATCTCACCTATACATTATATCTACTGTCAGTCGCATCCATGATTGTAACCGGATTTCTATACGAAGTATATATATACATATGAGACCAAATACGGGCATATGTGCCCTTATACTAATATCGCATCTGCAGTAGACATTTATGTCTCGCTCAGGGGATTAGGACCTTCTGAGGTTTATCACTTATTTGGGCATATGTTGCATTACCGGATGAATCTGAGACATAAACAACGCGTGCAATGGCATACTATCAATCCAGATGAGTTCAAGGTGACATGAATTACTCCCGATGACTGCAATCGACCACCTCTCAGCGGAGATTCAATGACTGCACTCCTCAATGTGTCAATTCACCACAGAGTATATTCAGAGACAAATTGGCGCACAAGGCGTATCTCTGGAAATGAAGACAATGAGTATCATGAGTACAGAAAACCACAATGATACCCAGCCAACGGGAAAAATCGAATACATTTAATCGAATTCAGTTCAACCACCATTCCTATGACTTAGTTGAGTGCGATCAGCAGCCCATGCACCTCAAATTGATGGAGTGACATCACCCCTGAATGCGGCCATATCAACAATCAAGAGTGAAGTCAGATACAATTTAGGAGTCAGCACAGTTATGACTACATTTCTTCCAACTGAACCAAGTGCATCTATGTCACTTTGCATGTACAACTTCACCTCTAGCAACCTCGATGAAGGCCACTTGTAGAAGCATTCAATGGCCAACGTACAGCTAGTCATAGCTACGGAGAAGAATCAGGCTATGATGGAGGTACTCTTTCTGCCACAAATGTATGCATGATCCAAGGTCACTTACAAAGAAGACACTCGACGATTGAAGCACATTGATAATGAGAAGTGTTCCCTCAACTCAAGCGAACTTATAATGATGATACATTGCACACCATGATGTGCACTTATGGTCAATGACCAGAGTCTGGGGCGCAGTCTGGATATACACAGACTTGGAGCAACCACATTCAACGATCTTCGATGTAGCAATGACGTTGTTGTAGCACGTACCCTACTGATTGGGGAATACATAGAGCTGCAGAGAGCGACTTTGAAAGGCATCACTCAGGATTGACCAGGTGGATATAAAGATCCAGGTGCTGGACGCGACGAGCGGGTAGCAGCAGCAATACTTGCGGTAGCAGATCACCTCAGAGGGGATATTGAAATGACTGCTACCAGCTTGCTGAGACATGAAGGGCGTGACCGGATGCCGGGGCTTGGCTGGTTTGGGGTCCAACCATTAATGACAAGGCCTCCTGGATATTCGCTTCCACCACTTCCATCTCCTGTCTTGATTCCTTTCCCTAACATAGATGGACTGGTTCAGGGAAACCCCCGGAAACAAATGACAATTGAATGCGAAGAACACACTGATGTACATTGAAGTCTTATAAACTACAAGTGGAAATCCCAGGGATTAGATAATGTCCCAGATACGAGAGTTGACAGTCCTGCGGTAGCCTACCTACTGAGGAAATGAACTAGGGTTGAGACTATGAGAATTGCTTTTTCCAGCAGCGAAGGGCATATCCCAGAGATTCTCAGAGATGGATGAAAATCAATCTTTGACTATAGCAATATGCATGAAGTTATGTGCAATTCTACCCTATTCAATATACTGACTTTAACAACAATTAACAAGAATCCCAATTGAAGGCTGAAACACATATATATCTACCAGCTGCCTTGCCATACCAAGACAAATCCCGACTATTATTCAAGAGACACAATTCCTTGCCATATGGGAGAGATTACAATGCCAATTGCAATGCAGATTACATTGCCAAATACAATGCAGCTGAAAATGCCAATTACAATGCTGAATACAATGACGATTACAGTGATGATGATAACACGTAATACAATGTAATACCTGCTTTGGAATTACATTCATGTGAATACTCCTGAATTCAATTCTGACTAAGACTAGAAACTGTCCAACTACACAACAACGATGTCCATTGACAACTGCAAATCAACTTCCCCGATGTGCCCAATCAATAGTCCCTGCAAAGCTATATGAGATCAGTCACCAGCAGACCTACAATATTCAAATGAGGGGGATGATTGTTCCGGAATCTCAGACAACCCCTACTACCAACATGTATTGTCTAAGAAGTGCACAAAGAATGTCAACCAAACTAAGTGATGTGATGGCAAATTCACCAACAGATGAATCGAGAAGCACACACGGAGGACAGCCAGTGAGCGCACTCTTCTCTCTAAGATGGTAAGTTCACCTAGCATAAGGCAGATATTCAGCAGACCTGTCAATGCAGAGCCTGATGAACTCCAAGTGTTCCACCCTTTGGTTTGATCATGGCCTCCAGGTGGATCTGCAATGTCATAAGTTTATGGCCTTCAAGAGCATCTCTAAGTTTTCATGATCAAGGCATCCAAGTGCATCTCTAAGTTTACTCAATCTTGGAAGCAAAGTTCATCGCAATACTTGCTCAATCATGGCCTCCACCTACATCTCTGAGTGTACTCAATCGCATCTTCAAAGTGCATCTCCAACCTTGCTCACAATGGCCTCCAGTAGCATCTCCAGATTCAATTGACAATGACTTCCAAGTGCATCTCCACACTCGAGTGATTGCATTCCCCAAGTCTATCTCTGTGTTCATTTGATTGTGACCTTCTAGTCTATTTCCACACTAACTTGATCACGGCCTCCATGTACATCTCTAAGTTCACTCAATTGCCATTTTCAAGGACACTTCAAATTGCTCTAAATCATTGTCTGCAGCCAGTCCAGATATACTCTGTGTACACAGATTGCAATATTGATACATAGCTTCATAGGTATATAGATCAATACATTTGTCCATGTGAATAGAAATTGACTACATGATCTTTAACAACATTCAATAAGAAGTAGTAACTATGATATCCATGTACACATTGAGCGATATGACACACAAGCTGGTCGTATCGGATTCCTGGTGGTTCTGAGATTGTTGCTGATCCTTCTGTATTATTGCAGATTTGTTACCAATTCTCCCAGGTAAACTTGATAGCCTCTGCATTGGTCCAGTCAACTCTGAGATGTGTTGCCAGCACTCCCAGGTGCACCTGAAGGCCACTGCATTGGTCCAGTCAATTCTGGGATTTTGTCATCCTTGGATTCCAGTCCAACAACATCCATTTACTCCCTAAGGCTCCCAGTGATTGAAGTACATTTTGCTGATGTGCCATTCTCCTATTTGCAAGCTCCACACACTCTCAAGCACTGTTGTATGCAACAATTGCAGCCCACTGTGTGTTCAATGCCATATTCAATGACTCTAGATGAGGGAATGAGGTCATTGCTTGGTAAGAGTGGAGGTTGATTGTCCCATCTACTTGGCGATAATTACTGGAGGTCATAGCTACTGCAATTATGAAAATCGTATTCTCAACTTCCTTATCTTTAACTGGCAGTTATGCAATCTCTCCCTACCTGACAGTGCCATTCAAATAACTTCTGTTGAATGGTGGAATCGATTCATCTCCATGCAATGCATTATTGCCAGTCACTTCCCTTGTTTGCTGTTAAGCATCAGGAGTATCTTCAGGTAATTTGTTGTCAAATGACTCCACCATTTATTGTGCAGCTAGTTCAATCACTGGGGAATTTGAATGCTTAATAACATCTCTGTCACAGTACCAGTTCAAGATAATTCCATCAGCAGTATTCAGTTCTGTAATCTGCTCCATTTCATATGACAACTCAGAAGCTGCTGAGCATCTTGAGCAACAAATTATATTCCAAATACTACATAGTAAATTTGCCGTATGGACTAAGCATGCCAGGAATTGGTGTGAATCCCATATTCTTACATGTCTCTGTCAGAATATACAGGAATGCCAAGTATGCAGACACATGGAGATTCTTCATAGATGCCTTCAGCCAATGCCAGCTTACATACCCAGTAATACCATGTACTCTCCATATCTGTGTGCATTTCTTGGGATTGACTGCTACTGAGACAGTAGCAGCCTAGTACTTTATTGATAGTTGAGCATCATCCAGTATATATTATATGGACTTCCGTATTTTGCAATTGGGATTTGTCAACTCGATTCGACTGGGGCAGATTAGAAGTCATCATTTCCATTAAGATCTATTCTAATGTTAGCTATTCTGTGATTTTCTTTGAGATTTGCTAACCTTCTCCATTGGGATAACATTGCATCACTTGCATGCACAAAGTCTCGTCTCTAGAAGCCTGGAACACATTAATATTTGCCATGGCTTTCAACTTGTACTCTACAACAGACTGATCTGTATTCCAAAAGGTAGTTTCAATACAGTGTAGTATATATTGAGCTTCTCAAATATCTATGTCGAGGGGAGTACTTATGTCCAAGGACAGACACAATTGGGAATGAGTGGCATGACAAGACGTATTTGGAGTAAAGGTCTTTCGAAATAGCTTGCACCAGATGTAGTGCTCGCATGTACACTGATCTGGTATTTTCACAGTATCAGTGATCACAATCCTTATCGCTATAGCCTTCAGCCCAATTTCTGCCAATCAAATAGTTTGCTGTAACCCCCTTCCCTGTGTCATACTGTGTTTCATGCCCAGTTACCATATATGGTAGTGGGAAGTTGACATTGTTGATATCAGTGTGTACTTTCACTTGCTGAGCTTAATCCACAATCGATAGCCCACTCACATGATGTCCAGTGAATTCCAATTTGCAATCTTGATTGATAAAGTTGAAACCATTACAATCGAATGATTCCATCTGCAAATAATATGACTTTATTTGGTCCTGGTTGCAGCTAAGTATTGGAGGATTTTTGGTATAGTTAATGAACATTCATTGATGGCTGGAGATGTGAGTGAAACATTCCCAACTATTGATCAAATCCATGGCAGAAGTATAATGCTAGCCATCATCTATGAATTCTCAATTTAAGAGGTGATAGTTGATGTAGTCTCTGTTGATGCATTTTCTACAGTGTCAGCAGCCTTTGATTATTGGCCACATAGCTTGCTCATACACTGCACTGTGATATGCCCTCTCTTTTGACAATGACACCATTTCTGCTAATCCTTCTCTTTTTGGACATCCTTATTTTCTCCCTTATTCTTGTTTGGATCATTTCCACCTGTAGTGCCTTTCCCACCCTCCTGTGTAATACGTCGTGCTTCCAGCAATAGCTTATTCTCCCCCTTCATCGCAGGTTCCAGTTCAAATAGCTTAACTATCATCTTATTCAGCATGGCAGTCATTGTGTGATTTTTGCCTACTGTGAACAGCAAGAACAGTTTCCACTCATGGTTTCTAACAGTCCTACATAGATGGTACATGATCTATTCTTGCTAACCCATCTTGGCAAAAGTCTTTGTTGCATCCATGTTAGTCGCATCAGTGACAGCAGTCATTGGCTGTATACACAGATTGTAATCCTTGATATTTGGATTGATTTGTGCTATATAGTTGTGAACATTTCAGGAGTCCCATAGCTTAATACTGCAAATGTATTCTCTAATTTGGAAGTTGTTAAAGTAGAATACCAATAGGTTCACTGATGTGAGCTTATGCAAAAGTATCTTCACATAATGGATAACTGTGTATTCTGCTTTCATTCTTGCTTCCATATACTGCAGAGTACACTGTTTGGCAACCCTTTGGTGATTCGTCCATTCTTTGAAAGCAGCCTTCTCTGCCACAGTAGTGTTTACAGCTGGCTCAGTCAGTATGTCATTGAATTGTGGAATGATCCCATTCACATTGTTCTGCTCCAGAAGTTGGGTTACCTCAGTCACCCATTGTCATTAGTTTATGCCATGGAACTTGGTGATGTTGATGGTGGTTATACTCAACTTGCATGATGCTGATCATTTATCAACTTCATGTGTTATTGTTGATGCCCTGGCTGTATGCAAGATGTGTAGCAGCCATTATCACAAGCATGGCAGGATGAGGGTTGAGTGCTGAGCATGTAGAGACTTGTTACAGTGACATGTTTTGCCTCTGCCGGACAAATAAAGTGGAATTGTTGATTCCTTTTCTTCCTTCAAGGATAAGGCACCAAAATCTGGAAATCATAGGCGGATGCTTGTGGAGTGAAATATGTGGGCACATGTGAAGACCTGTCTGGTTGGTCATATCGAGTGTTGTCGACAGTTACGGACCATTGCTTTGGGTCCGGGTCTGGGTCAAAACAGAACAGTTGCCAAATCGGGGATCCGGCTTAACAGTATTCCTGAACTTTCAATTCAGGTACGGTTCGATGGCAATCTCCTAACTCCTCTGAATTGGGCAGGTTGTCAGCAGGTCCGACTGTAGATTCATAGAATGCTCCTGTTTTTGCTGTTTGATAATAGTCTATTATCAAAATTGCTTATTCAACATCCAATGATCTCTTTCTGCATGTTTTGCAGTTTGTGATATCGATTATTTCGGAATCTGTGTTTGCCCTGTTATATATTGTATTTTTACCTATAAAGGCGGTCAATAGTTCTGTTATGAGCTCAAGTATCCATGTAATGCCTTGATTACCCAATATGCAAGACCAAAAATTGTTGATGCTCCATTGACAGTCATTTTCATGATGGGGTAACATATATGTCATGCACTGTTTTGGCTGAAAAGGCCGCCATTGCTTCATATATGAATTATTGCCACAAATCGACACTTAGATTACCCCAGATGCAAGACCAAACATCATTCACGCTCCATTGATGCTCATTTTCAGGATGGGGTTGGGAGCATGTCTCTATTGTTTTTGCCTCTAAAGGCGGCCAATCACTCATTTATGGATGGTGTCAACCAATCACCACTTGGATTACTGAAGATGCAAGACCAAAAATTGTCGACACTCCGTTGATGCTCATTTTCAGGATGGGGCGGGGAGTGCGTCCCTATTGTTTTACCCTCTTCAGGTAGCCAATACCTCATTTTTGGATGTTTACAACCAATCACCGCTTTGAGTAACCAAGATGCAAGACCAAATATTGTTAACACTCTGTTGTCACTGATTTCAGGATGGGGCAGGGAGGGTGTCGCGATTGTTTTCGCCTCTGAAGGAATCCAATACCACATTTGTGGATCTTTGCAACCAATTGCCACCTAGGTAACCCACGATGCAAAGCCTAGAATCATTCAACCACCCTTGACGCTCATTTTCAGAATGGGGCAGTGACCGTGTTGCTCCCTCTTCTGCGTATAAAGGCTGCCAATATGTCGGTTATGCATAACAGCGACCAAGTCACTTTTCAATTACCTTACTGACAAGACCAACAATCGTTTACCTTCGGTTGACGCTCATTTCCAGAATGGGGCAGGGTGCTGGTCACTATTGTTTTGCCTCTGAAGGCAGCCAATACCTCAATTATGGATGTTTGCATCCAATTGCCACTTAGGGTACCCAAGATGCAAAGCCATAAATTGTTGACACCCCGTTAACACCCATTAACAGAATTGCGCATCGCCCATGTTGCCTTCTCTTTTGCCTATCAAGGCTGCCAATACTTGTGTTATGCATATCAGCGACCAAATCACTTTTCAATTACCATACGTACATGACCAAAAATCGTTGACCCTCCATTGATGCTCATTTGGATGTAGTGTCTATTCAAAACCTGCTGCCATCAATAATTGAATTCGTAATTATTTGAACTTGTTGGTTACCTTTCTGGCTGATTGAGACTTGGCCCTTTGGCAAAGCCGAACCCAGTAATGTAGTTGCACTGGTCGCTCTCATTCAATTAAAATGTATATATCTTGCCACATGACTCATTTTGCCCGGTATACTTCTGTTTATTAACCAATATTCACCTGTGACTGCTACATATCCTCCTATAATAGTTCTCTACATGAAAATCTCGGTCAAACAACACCAAGAACTTGGTAAAAATTCATTGACGGATTCTGTGCTATGTTTTCTTGATCCGGTTATTCCTCCTAGTGTCCATTGCATTGATCGAGTTCATCACCTTTTCGGCTAGTTTCTTTGACCTCCGTGGTGGCCGAGTCAATCTGGAAACATTTGGTGTGGCCCTTACATCTTGCTGCTTTCGCGTTTCCAGATCCTTGATGCCTTTGTCTACCTCTATGACAGATTCATCGTCTGCCTCCCAGTCATCATCACAGTAATTTCGATTATCCATGTCACCATTCCTGTCAATCCAAGTCTCAGTGTCCAAAATGATTTCAGGTGCACTTTCCTTATCACTTTTGGGTGGATGGCAGTCGATTGTTTCGATATGGCAGACATTTAATACTTGAGTTCGTCCTCCAGGGAGGTCCTTTGCAGTCAAAGCTGGTGGGAAAGGTGATCTTTCCGACAATTTAAATGAAGCCTCACCATCTTGTTGAAAGTTTGACCAGGATGCGTTGACGATCTCTTCATTATCTGATATGTATCCTATGGCTGTCATTTGGTTGTTTTGAGTGCGACATTCCTTCTGTGTAGCATGTAGGTATTGGCTGCACTGCCACATCTCCAAACAGTTGTGGACCTTGGCCATTCTGTGCACGTTTCTTTTCTCTGCCTGTGTCTTCATTCTTGAGTCGTTTTCAGTATTTGTCGTATATAATGCTGGGTTATGACTAACCATTATCCCGTTACTGGCTTGAGCCAACTGGCTTGAGCAAACTGGCTCATGACCATTGTTGCCCAAAGTGCCTTGCCTGTGGTTTATTCTCCCTTCAGCTGATCACATATCACAACAGAAAAAACAGGCCTCCACTCCGACACCATGTGGTATGGTAGAGAATATATCACACAACACATTAGAGCGATCGGCACACTTTGAGTGTGTTTCCTCTTGTTGGCACCACCAGTCAGTGATATCTGCTATCCAAAATGAACTGCTAATCTCAATAGGGTTGGAGTTGTAATTATTAAGATTCTGATTAATTTGCCACCAGTTCTGAGGTAATTCAGGTGGAGAATTCAAGTAGAGCCTTCCAGCTGTTAAATAGCATGCTATGCAATCGCTTCGTCCAGGCGTCGTTTCAGCCACACATTTAGGCTTTAAGTATTCACCTTCATCGCTGGACAAATTGTATGGATCATATGATGATTGACCAGATCCAGAACCCATTGTGGAGGAGAAGAGATTGTTGCTTGGTATGCTTTCAGGTTGAATAATGACTAAATGTCAATGTTTGGCGCAGTATTCATTCATCCTGTGTTGTGAATTGTGGCTGCAAATCACAGTATTTTTGATACTTGAGCCATTTGTGTGCGAATTCTGAGAATGTGTAGGCTCGCTCAAGCCACTCCAGTGTTGAATTTCACTGTGCCATCAGATTCATAATCGCTATTACTATGCTTCATACGTTGGTTTTCGACAGTCAATAAAGTGATTTCGACAACCAAGTGTTAGCATAATCAATATAGCCAGCATTCGATGCTATATGAAGGTAAGTTTCAGAAATTTCAAAAATACTTGAAATACATACTTTCACAATTATCTTCGCAAAACCTGGTCTCATGGCCAACACCATGTTGATTCGAGCATTGCCCTCTGTATGAAGTTTTGGGTATGCCTTCATTTGCTCCAAATTGCTGATCGTGCTGATGGGCTTCCCAAGACTTGGAGCAGCCTTTCACAGCCAGATTGCTCATGAATTCACCTAAAGCCAGCTGAATGATGTGTACCATGCATGGTATGTGGTTTCTCAATGCAGGCAACCCGATTCCGGAGGCCTCAAGGGTTGATTATAATTCACAAGTTATTGAGTAATTTAACAATGGGTCATCAGTCGTAATTCTGAGTAAATGGCTGTCGGTAAACTCAAATCGACCCAGAACTTCCTTTAAATGTATGACTTGCCATGCTTCACTATGTTGACCCTCAAACTATGATTCTTATTTAGGGTTTGAAGTGGCAAGAAAAGATGCTATGAACCTCATCAAATGTGAGTTGTACGTCTTGCAATTCCCAACTTTGATCCATACAGTAAGCAATGACCGACGTAATGGATGATTTGTCTGTCAATGTCCTCCCGTCTGATGCTATACCAACTTTATTTCTTGATGGCAATTGCTGCTTAATAGCAGCCACTGACAGTGGGTATTGCCTCCAGCAAATGTTGTTGCGAGTGCTGGTGGACGACAGCACTAACTTACTTCATAATGCATTATATTACCGTCGTAGCTAAAGGTTTGATATAGTGTTCCATGAAATATCAGCCGAAAGAAATCCTAACATGAGGTAGCGATTCCAGGGGTCTCGGTGAAATTGGGCAGTTTTGAAAGTTGTTTGCTGCCAGTTTGGAGCATTTTCTCTGTCAATTCAGTTAATATGAATATAACCTAAATGTCAAATATGAATTTCCTTTGCAAACTTACAATTATAATTCCTCGACTACCTTCCCTCTTGAGTATGGCCCATGCTCTTTCATCGACTGCTGAAGTAGTCAATTCGGTAACTTCTGACTGTGTTAATTTGTTTAACTTAGCAATATGGGCTTTTGCCAGCTAGTGTTTCCCCATTCAGCTAGTCCCATGTTCTGATGGATGGTGAAGAACTTGATGACAAATGATGCATATGCCGCTAGGACTTCTTGGCTTCTCCATTCCACAGTGCAAATAGAATTGCCACAATGCGCTTGTCTATAAATATTCCAAGCAAAAGGATTCTTCAAGCCTACATTCATAGAAGCCCACCAAGCATCAAATATGATTTTTAAATTAAGGTCGCACAAATTAAGAATAACAACATGTTCAATTTTGGAAGAAATCATAACCTCTAGCAACAAGATATTTAAAGATAGTGTATCTGACATAGCGGTAGGAATTTGAAAGCTGGTTAATTCGACTTGAGAGACTGTCATAATTTATCTTATAGTAAAGTAGAAAGTTGGTTCTTAAATATTGACTCTAGAGCTACAAGCCAGAAGAAGGTCAGACCTGTGAGACATTGCATCCACATTTGTGAAGTTGTATACAAAGACATATTGAGAACACTGACTGTTGATAGCTCAATTTGCTAAAAATGTAGTGCAGTTTGTTGCTGTGTAGCTTCCTGAGCCCCCACATAACTGGTGATGCTCCATTGGCACACATTTCTGGGAGGTGGTTATGATAATGGCACTAGCATTTTTGCCCATAAAGGCTGCCGATAGTTCGATTCTGGGTTGACTCTGTTGCTTAGCCCATTGATTTTCCAATATGCAATACCAGAAACCATTGAAGCTTTGTGGATGCTCACAGTTAGGAGGTAGTAGCGATATCGTCACTAGCATTTTTGCCGATAAAGGCGCCCAGTACTTGGATTATGGGTTTATGCCATTCCATAGCGGATGGCTTGTCCAAGTTCCAAGACCAATAATCCTTGATGCTCCATTGACGCTCAGTTTTAGGAGGTGGTAGTGATGTCATCAATAGCATTTTTGCACATAAACGCGGCCGATTCATTGATTATGGATTCATACAGTTGCACAGCCATCTGATTTTCCAAGATACAAGACCGAACATTGTCAACACTCTGTTGACACTCATTTCTAGGATCGGGCAATGAGATTAACGGTCTCCTTTTTACATATGAAGCCGGATAGTACTTCCTTAGTGCAAGGATGTGACTATGCACCGCTGTGATTGCTGACAGGGTATGACTAAACATAGTTGACACTCCATTGACGCTGACCTTAATGACATACTCACAGTCATTGGATGCTCAACAATTGCACAGCTACATGCATACAGGCATGAGTGTGAGCAAATAAATGATTTCTATGTAAAATCATTCACATTCCAAAGGTTCGAGGCGTTTAAGTTTCTGAGCCACCACTATACACATTATCTGATCAACAAATGACACTGGCACATTCCGTTTCAGCGCTTTCGGCTGGCAATTCACAGCATATAGATCTATCCACTAGTTTTTGCTCTATATAGCACGACTTCCTCACCTTCGCTGATCCAGCTGCTTCCCCTCAATTTCCATGACGTACCATAAGCAATTTTGAAAATCTTCACCATGTGCACCAGATCTGAGCGGAGAGTAATGCAGTTTGCGGCATGGATGAATACAGCATGATGGTCGATGTTCATCCGGGTTTGCATTGCACATTGACCGTTACATCTATGACTCGTATGACATCAGATAGTTAAATTTTGTTACCAAATTTCAACGTTGTTTTACTTTTTGCTTTCCCACTTAACCATAACAGGCAAGACGATATCGAGTTTGTTGATCTTCTCTCAACTTGATTTGGAGTCTAGAACTTTCGCATGGCCCGCACGACCATTGCACATGCACAGAAAAATTATCTTGTTTCACAATTGGATCAGTGAAATCCAGCAATCACTGACACAGAGCAAAATAAATACACAATGTGATTTTCAAAGTGATATGTCATCAAAATTGACTATTTGGCAATCTATCCCTCCACTGACACAGGAGCCATCACGATTTCGTCGTCCGAATCCAGTTTCTCTATTATAATCAGCTGAGGACAGTATATGCAGGTGGAACAGCTTGCTGGTTCAAGTGGCTACCATTTCTTGATTGGTGACAAATCAGTCGCTGTGTTGGGCAGGTGAGTTGCTGTGCATTTGAGTGTCTGTGGTTTCCCGGAACCCCGCCTCATACAACTACGTCCTGGTTGAGAAGTCCCTTGTGGCAATTGGAATTGTCTGGGGACGACATCAACTGTCTACATAAGCTCTCCAAATGTGGTCGGTGCAGGTGCGGCTGCAACCTTATGTGATAGCGGCTTAACAACTGCCGGAAACATCAATGTGGCCATCCCTTACTTCATATCTCTCTCACAGAAGAAGTTGGCCAAGATCCCCCATCCCAGTTACGTGAATTCGTGAAGCCTCATCTGCTTCTGCGGAAAACTCTCCTAGGGCTGCAGTACCATTTTGCAGATTGTGCCCAGCACCCTGCCGGGTTGGTCATGTTCGTTCAACTTGCCGAGCTCTGACTGTTATTCTTCCTCATCCTTGCCTTCCCAAACCTCCTCATTGTCAGAACTTACAAGATCGCCCAGACTAGCTCAAAAATCAGCAAAAAACATTTCCGTCCGGGCGGAATGGCTCCGTCAGAGCCGTCAGAGACACCCCGGTGGCGGATTACTCCGCGCCCAGCGTCAATACCACGCGTCGCGTTGCATATCGCCCTCCGATCGCAGTTTCGCAGTTTCTTCTCGCTCTGTCGGTCTCCTATTTTAAACAAACACTCTGGCGTTGTGGGCAACTGTGACCATACGTCGGAATGGGTTCATTG
>Ga0307512_10000321_pt1 | contig 69320 bp, 59 predicted proteins | sample 14_EM_MG_FD_200267 | JGI IMG/M metagenome (GOLD analysis project Ga0307512, IMG submission 200267) | Populus trichocarpa ectomycorrhiza microbial communities from riparian zone in the Pacific Northwest, United States - 14_EM | ecosystem: Host-associated > Plants > Roots > Unclassified | place... | reverse complement strand
GCAACGCGACGCGTGGTATTGACGCCGGGCACGGAGTAATCCGCCACCGGGGTGTCTCTGACGGCTCTGACGGAGCGCGTCCACTCTGACGGAGCCATTCCGCCCGGACGGAAATGTTTTTTGCTGATGTTAATATTCTCCCATAATATTTCTATAAGTGAAATTCTTCGTCAAGCAACATATGGAACCTGGTGTAAACATATCAACCCATTCTGTTCTACTTTGTCTTGTTTCCCTTATTCCTCCTTATTTCTATCACAGTGACCGTCATCAACAACTTTTGAGCCTGATGCATTGACCCCCGTGTTGCCCAAATCAATCCAGGAACATTCGGTGTGCCACTTATCACCCGGTGCTCTGATGTGTCCAGAGCCTCGATGCCATTGTCCAGCTCTCATTTGGATTCGTTGACTGTCTCCCAAGTCATCTTCGCTCCCATGTAATTTATCAATGTCAAAGATCCAGTTTAGGCAAATTTCGGTTTCGGGAATGCTTTCGGGTGCACTATTCTCATCACTCTCGGCTGGATGGCGGTCGATTCTTCAGATTGTGCAGGCAGTTATTACTTGAGTTAGTCCTCCGGGGAGGTCATTTGCAGACAAACTGGTGTCCAAGGTGATCTTTCTGACTGTTTGAATCCAGCCGCACAAATATGTTGAAACAGTGACCAGGATGCTTTGACGATCTCTTCCGTAACCGAAATGTATCCAATGGCACCCATTTGCCTGTGTTCAGCACGACATTCCTTCTGTATAGCACGTAGGTTCTGGCTGCCCTGCCACATCTCCAAAATGTCGTGGACCTTGGCCATTCTGTGTAATTGTCTTTCCACCACCTCTTCCTTCAATTCCAAGTTGTTTTCAGTTTGCGTGGTATCCAATGCTGTGTAATCACCCACCAATATACCGATATTGCCTCAGGCAAACTGCCTTACTATGACTTTTTTGCGAAGCATCCCGCTAGTGGTTGGTTATACACTGTATCTGGCCGATATTGTGTCGCCCAGGTGAAAAACTGGCCTCCACTGTGACACCTTGTGGCAAGATACAGAATATATTGTGTGCCACATTGGAGAGATTGGCGTACTCTGAGTGTGTTGCCTCCTGTTGATGCCACCAGCCGGAGATATCCGGTAACCAGAATGTTCTGCTAATCTCTATAGGGTAGGAGGGGTACTCATTAATATTAGGATTAAATTACACCCAGTTCTTAGGTGAATCAGGCGTTGAATTCAAATAAAGCCTTGCAGCTGTCAATAAGTGTGCTGCACAATTGCTTTGTTCTAGTGTCGTTTCAGCCATGCATTTACACATCAAGTATTTTTCATCATCGCTGGACAAATCATATGGATCAAAGAAGATTGACCAAATCCAGAAGCATTTCCAAAGGGGAGGAGGTTGCTGCCCGGAACCTTTTCAGGTCTAATGATAGACATTCATAGATGTTTGGCATAGTATTCATTCTCCACATACTTCAGAAATGCTTGCTGGAATTGGTTAGTGTAAGATGTCACGTCCTCAGGATTAATATCCATTGCCTTGTCCCACTTCCTGAATGATTGCAACTTCCGGGAACAATACAGGATATGTGCTGAAACGAGACGCATACCAGTCATTGGAGTGAATGCAGCCAAATATTGGGATAGCTTCTGTCGTGCAAGCTTCAAGGCGAAGTATAAGTATTCCATCCATTGAGTCATCTTCTTAGCGATGGCTCGCATAACACCGTCCATAAGAATGAACATGTCGTTGTTGACAGTGATGATGTGATGCAGAGTTACCATATGCTTTTTCGACATCCACAGTGTCCAGCATTGGGATGGCCTCTAAAACATCCGTGAGGTACTTGATGATGGTCCATTCATCCTGTGTTGTGAATTGCGACTGGTTATCACTGTATCTCGGTTTCTTGAGCTACTCTCTGTTCAATTCTCGTACTTGGTAGGCTTGCTCAAGCAACTCCAGTGTCGAATTGCACTGAGTTTTCACAGCCATAATAGGTAGTACCGCGATTAGTTGTTTATCTTGTTGACAGCTAATAAACTCGTTCCTATGACCAGGTGTCAGGGTAATCAATACAGCAAGCTTTCTCTGCTATAGAAAGGTCAGTTTTTTTCCAAAATGTCTTGAAATACGTACATTCTCGATAATCTTTGCTAAACCTGGTCTCATAGCTGACACCTTGAGGATTCTAGCATTGCCCTCTCTTCGCAGTCTTTGACTCTTCCCAATGTCTGTGGTTTCATTCTCTCCAAATTGTTGATTGTGCTCATGGGCGACGTGAGACTTGGTGCGTGCTTTCACACTGAGACTGCTCATGAACGCACCCGAAGCAAACTGAATAATGTGCTTGATGCATGGTATGTGGTTTCTCATTGCAGATTTGTCGATTCCAAAGGCCTCAAGGGTTGATTTTAGTTCATGAGTCATGCAGTCATCTGAAGAAGCATTATCAATCGTAATTCCAAGTAAATGGCCTTCGGTAAGCTCCAAATGACCAAGAACTTCCTTCAAATATATGGCAAGCCTTGCTCCAGTATGTTGACCCTTGACCAATTATCGTTCATTAGGTTTCAGAATATGAAAAGAAGTGCCTATCAAACTGGTCGAATGCGAGTTTTACTTATCTCAACGCTCAGTTTCGATCCATATAATAAGCTATTACCGACGATATGGCTAATTTGTTCATTGATGGCCACCCATCCAAAGTTAACCTAACATTTTTTCTTCATGGCAATTGCTTCTTAATTGCATCCACCGTCAGTGAGTATTCCCTCTGGCAAGTGTTGCTAAGGCTGCTAGGGGACGGAAGCACCAGCTCGCTGAGTAATGCATTCTATGACTGCTGTAGCTCTTGGTGACCGTGACACTCATCAACCAGATCACGGGCGTTTCGATGGTGCTCTACCAGTACAGCTCGTGTGTAAATGGTTGTATCCAGCCCATTGGATGAGCCAAAGCAGCTTCTGATAGTACCGCCTAGAGCCCAGTATGCACTTGACTTCCCATTCCTATGTTTCTCCAACAATCACCGGCTCTGGTTCTGAGGATTGTTCGCCTCAAATTGGCAGTGTATGATGGTCAAGAAGCGACACTTGGACAATGTTGTGGTTCTGCATTTTACTTAGCAAGTCTTGTTTGTAAGTATTCTTAGTGATGGTCTTACTTACCGTACATGGTTCCATGTACATGTAATCAATCTTTTGCAAGACATAGATGTTTGCAACTTCCTGGTTGATAGCTGTACTTTGTCTCGACCTGCAAAAGTTATCTTTCCTGCCGGCATACTTTGCTTTGCGCTCCTGAAGTTCAATTCTATTTCCCCACACAATTCAGTTAGTCACTTGTATTCCTGCTATCCACAAGACTATCTGCACCTGTGATCTGCAACAGAGGTTCTTGGGCGGCTCGAATCGCATTGTAGTATGGTTGGTGTAGTGTGCCCAGAACGGTTTCATCCGCACGGAATGGTGGATGGAGTTGTTTTACATCCAGTCTGCCAGCAGAATCACTTGGACCAAGTGGCCTTGCTTGTAGTTGCCAAAGGCCCGGAGTGTTTGCTCCTTCAGTTATATCTGCCGCTCAGTGTGACCGTCCATCTGCAGGTAGAAACCAGTTAAGAATCAGTGATTGATACTATGGTGGGAGCTAACACGGTCACAAGTCAACTGTTGAACTCTTTGCCACAATCGGTGGTGATATTGTCTGGTAGACCATGTTTGCAGATCATGTTTTCAAAAAACATTCCTGCTAGCTCTGGGGAGTCCATGTCCATTCTGCAGGGGAGGTAGGTCACCATTTTAGTCAAATGCTCGATAATTACGATGATCTGGGTGTATCCTAATGCCAATGCCTATGGAAAGTCAGTAATGAAATGCATTGTGAGTTCTTCCCCAAGCTGGGAAGGCGGTGACAGTGGCATGTTGAGTCCATAGTGTGTGTGACACAGTGCGTTGATTTGGTGGCACAACTTGCAGCCGGCAACACACCTTCATATCTCTGATTCCATCACAGGATAACAAACATCTCATGATACCAGCTTGGCAGTCATCAGAACTCCGAGGTGACTGGATTCAAGGTTTTCCTGGAATTGGCTGCACACTGACCCATGCAGTGCCACAGGCACACATATCCTCCTCTCATAGGTCAGAGCTCCATCGACTGATCTCCACATAATCAGTTCTGAAATCAAAACTTCGGCCAACGTTGGTTGTATTTCTGCGGTGAAATGATTGCTCCCCTGGGCCCCTGTGATATCCTGTAGAAGGTCACTATATGATCCAGTGACAGTGGTCACTGCTAAGGTGGGCAGGAACTTTCCCAGTGTATTCTCACAGCCGATCTCATAGTTGTGTCTTGTTGTTAGTCCACCCGCTGGGTGCTTCTTCGCATCCACATATTCAATAATGCAGTTGTATGATGTGAGAGTCTCTGTCCATTTACCTTGCCGCTGGGAGACCTCATGCGACAGTTGCACGTATGTGGGGTTGTGATGGACACCATGTAAGAACACAGTGTAGGAGGTTGTTATGATTTGGTTCCTCGAGGAAGTGACAACATTGCTTCAAAGTCTCCATGATAGCTAAGATCTCCCGATCATACATGTTGTAGAGCTGCTCTGCACTTGATTAATTTCATGTGTAGAAGTTGACTGCGGTGAGGATCCCGAAACTGCTGTACTGGTTGAGAATATAGGGGATCTCCAAATCCGGTTACATCAGTTCACAGGATAATAGGCTCAGCTATGCCGCAATGCTTGAGGATGGGTGCATCAGTAAAGGCTCTTTTCAAGCTCCAGAACGCCAGGTCTGCACCACGAGTCCATTCCCATTTGACCTGTTCAGATATGCCGGAATTCTCTGCTTTCTGTAGTAGGTCTGTAATCGGCATTGTGATGTTTCCCGATACCATGATGAACTGCAGATAGGATTTCGTGAACCCAAGAAGCACCGACACATCCTCAATGGACTCTGAGGTTGGTTATTCGTCGATGGTTTATATGCAGTCTGATACTATCGAGATCCCATTGGGGTGAATGATACACTAGAGGAAGCTGGCCTCTGAGACTCCAAAATGGGATTGTTGTGCAGTGCTGTAGAAAACAAATTCTTGCAGTCGTTCCAGTACTTTTCGTACCTGCTCTTCATCCTCCTCCTCATTGGTCGAGTAGATCACAATATCCTCAAGGTGGCACACAGCCATGACATCATTGGAAGGACATAACTAGTCATTGACATAAGCATGGTAAGTAGCGTGTACATTGTTCAACCCGAACGGCATAACTTCGTACTCGGCCTGCCCATCTGAGGTGGAAAATGTGGCATTGTGCATTTCACCTTCCTTGATTTGGATGAGGTTATAGGTGTGCTAGAGGTCCAGGTTGGGGAAGATCTGGGCTCCAGTCAACCTGTCAAGCATCTCTGATATCAGTGTAACAGGGTATCAGTTCTTCACCATGGTTTGCTTGAGAGCTTCTTAGTCCACACACAGCCACAGTCCACGGTCCTTTGTCCTGAGAATCAAGATTGATGCTGCCGCAGCCGAAGATGATTGCTGAATGCATTCATTGGCTGGGCTTGTTTCGATGTAGGCCTTGGAGGTTTTCAACTTGAATTCCAAAACATTGTAGCTTTGGCCATATGGTAAATTGAAGCCTGCTTCCAGATTGATTGCATGGTCAATTGGCTGGTGTATGGCGAGAGTCTCTGCTATATCATTGCTGAACGCACCCACAGAGTCCTTGTATCTGACGGGGATATGACGTCCATCGTCAGTCGGTACATGACCTGTTGCAGCATTTGTGTATTAGCCACAATCTCTGATGGGGTATTTGGAATCATGATAGGGAAGAAAACTATGGACCTGCGAATCAAGCAGTGTGCCCACGAGTGGGCCACACCCCACCGGTCGAACAACCTCCCATTGTGACTTGGCCATTCGGTAGCAGTCATTCTAGTATACCCCAGTCGAGTTCCTGTGCTTCCACAACTACCGCCACAGCTCCGTGCTTGCTCATCCAGCGCATGGGTTGATTGTCACAATCTCACCTGGATATTCCACTGTGGTGACCACCACAGTCGCTCCTACTAGTCCACTGCGTTCCCTGATTTCTTGTGTAAATGTCTCAATGCTCACTTCACTTCCTGAGAGATCATCAAAAGTGCTTGCTCTGATTATCTCAATGTCAGGAGTGCGACTGTCCACACTGCTGTCCATTGGTGTTCCATCTGAATCGACAGGGATCTCCAACGTCCAGTTGTTTGTCATCAGACTCCCACCAATGTCTGTCAGCCATACCTTAGTGTTTTCATCATCCCAACCTTGGTACCACTGAACTGTCATAGCTGATCTGATGGGCTTTCATCGGCCAGTTGGGGTTCTTGAAGAAGTTAATTGAATGGTAGCACAATCGATCTCTGGCTTGTGGGTGTGAACTATTCTAATCCGACTACCGGATTGTAAGCCCTTATTAAGATGACCAGCACCTCTGGTTCAGGGATCGGAGCTCCGTGCTTCAAACATTGGACTGTCATCACTCTCTTGCAGCTCTCCCTCACATGAGTGATCGCCTGACCATCAAGGCCATGAGTTATGATGTATGATGGTTTGTGGGGTAGTCTGAGTCTAACCAGAAGTTGCGGAGCCATGCAAATGCTTCTAGTGCCATAGTCAATAAGTGCTCAAATTCGTTGTAATTCTTCATGTTGATCTCATAACTGGACTTCATCGACTACGAGCGATGAATCCAGTCTCCTTGTTCCGCACAAAGATTGCCTTCATATCGCAGATTTCTGGCTGTCTGGGACAACACTCAGCTTGAATGAAATCCGATGCAGTGGAATGCACTCTAACTTTGCCAACAATGCCCTTGTACCAGATGCCGGTATATCAGCCTCCTGTTAATGCGTTCTCGCTCGCAGAGCCAGCTACCGAGAGAGGTAAGCTAGGTCACTGATTGTTGACTGTTGAAGGGGCACTGGCGTTTGAGTCAAATTCCGTCTCCAGGAGATGCAAGGTTATCAGGGAAGTTTGTGCGCTGTATATTTCATGCACCAGAATGATTCATGTAATGGCGAACAGCAACATGTGCATCTTGCATTCGACTTCCAAGTTGCATCAAGGACTGGTGAGACCCATGGCACTGGAGTGCGTTTATCACTCATGTCCAACGTTGATTTGTCTGGTGTTGGTGTTTACGCTGCCACAGATATGGATGGTTGGAAGTGGCATTTCTTCCCGCCCTATTGAGAGGATTTTCCTGCCTGCAGTTGCTTTCGATGGGACTGTTGCTGGTGAAGCTGCTTGCCATCCAGCTTTACTTCTGTATCTGCGGCACAGTCGAAATGCTCTGCCATGCGGTCAAATATTCCATTCTGTGTGTCAATGGCTTGAACTGGGACATGAGTCCTGGGCATAGTGCAGTCTAAGGAACTGTGTAAAGATTGTTGTCATCCTGCGAAAGCCATCTCGCTGCTCCCAAATTATCTTTGATTCGATTGACTCAGACCCTCCCTGGTTCATTCTCTCTTGGGTGGCAGTTGGTCATAGATGCTATTACTATATTCTGTATTTGTTCCTGAGAGCTGTGAATCTTCTGCATTTCTTCCGAGTAGGCCTTGAAGTCTTCCTACCAGATATCTCACTCTCGCTTGAGGTCTTGAGTCCACTCTACTCGGTCTGTCATCTGCATGAGTCTCTTTGCCTGGTCTTGATGATTGTTCCATGTGCTGAAATGTCTCACTGCATATTTATCTTTTTCGGAATCTCCATGTGGGAATTAGTGTGAGTGGGATTGGAAGTGAGACAATAACATCTCCTGGAAGTTACCAAGCTCATTAACTCTGCTGCGGGACCATTTGAGATCTGACTTATTGAAGATTTGCATTTTCTTTGATTCTGGTCGAATAGACTCTCTGCAGTAAATCCGGTTTCCTGTCATCAGTTCAGCATTCTGCACTAATAGTTGATTATTCTGTTGGATGGCACAATTGAACATTTCTTGTCATTGGTCCATCGTCATTTGTATAGACCATTCCAGGAATTGGTGTTAGGCTCAGGCTCACTTGGGTTGTCGCCCAGACAGTTGCTGAAGTCATGTTCGAAGTGGGCCTAGTGATCTTTGTCAGTGTGGTTGCTCTCGACGTAGATTTGGTACTGCTCATGTATGGAACCTCCTCGGGTTAGATGAGGGTTACTCGGGTGAGTGAAGATGGTAGGTTTTCAGTGTTCAACAGTGTTCAAGCCAAGTGCAATTAACCTTGGACTGTTTTTGTACAAGCGCTAATGGACAATTGCCAGTACAATTGACATGCAAGCTGTGTGTTTCGTGTCAGTTGGGTTATTTTTTGACCATTCGATTAAATTCCGTGTATCCATGAGAGTGAAACATAATCAATTTTGTATTTAATATGGTGTAAAGAAACATATGCAGACACAAAACTGCAAAGGTATGTTATAGTGATCCGTTTGCACATGAGAGCAAGTGAGTATTTATGTAGAACTGAGTGGTTACACATTCACTACAGATCTAAGTGCCATAGCAGTGACATAAAGACAGTGGTGATTACCTGACCTCAGACCACATGTCGCTGTTATAGTCTGGAAACTGAATACGATACATGGAGTTTTTGTGAAACATAATGATAACATTGCTGTTCTATACCCAGCAAATCATGATGATGAATGTTGCTTATGACAACTCCTGGAGGTTGCTTCTCGCCATGTTGCCTACATCCTCTGCCAAATCAATCACTGGTCACCTTTCGCCTTGCCTTCCCTTTGTTCTCAACTTCTGATAGTCACATGCAATTTTCCTCAAAAACATCTCAATACATGTCTGGCAAATCCATGAAGCATTATGAAATGTATCCAATCGCAGTGAGTGGTCAAATGTTGCCCAAAAATCTTTAATCACTGTCTCCCAGAGCGGGGGTGCACCATGAAGCTGTGTTAAATCATTCTGCCCACAAATAATGCCACAATGCTGTTTCTCCAGAAACCAAGCCATGCATACTTTCTTCCACATGTTGAATACACTGTAGTTAGCCTGCCCTATCCTGTTGGAACCTTTCTGCCAGGATGATTCAGTTGACTTCAGGCTAAGTGGGGGTATGTATATCTGCACCTCCCAAGTCCGACAAATTATCGCTGTCACCATCTGCATCATATTCACAATAGGACAACTCCAGCAATGGGGGTGCATACGCAATCCCTGCAATATCAGTTTTTTGTGGTTCCACATTGGGCTCAAATTGTGTTGTTGGGAGGCTAATAGGGGGTCTCCCCTGTGTGCCAGAAGGCTATCCAGTTGGCTGAATTGAGTTGGAAGAGGTTGACTGAATGACAGGATTGTTCCACGGCTGTACAGGGGCACTCTTGGTGCACCTGAAGGTGATGGCCATTGTCCTGAAAACTACAGAGGGGGAAACATTTGAGATTCGCCATAACCACCTTGGGGGAGGTCATATCCTTGCCATGGTGTCCCACAACTTTCAAATCCTGGGTTTGCGCTAATGTGTCATTCCAAACTGTGTGTCATATTGAATTGCGAACTTTGATAATACTGCAGAGCATATGCAAATTGCTCCTGTGAAGGAGGGTAACCATTTCCAGGTGGCAGATGGCATTGATTGGTGTGTTACCGAAAGCAACTGTGTTTGCCAGTGGCAGTTTGTAAACTATTATCTAATGATCCTGAACTGTCATCTCAGCATTGTTGCAAGCCAAATAAGCCGCTCAGTGGAGCCATATATGCTGTCTTCGGTGGCGATCTGTTGAATGTCATGCTCTGTGAACAGAGATGGCGGCAAATTAGGTTTGATGCATGATGTGATGTACAATAGATTGGGGTTTGGTTGAATAGTATGCAGGAATCAGTGACCTTCAGGGGAATGAAAGACTTTAGATAACTCAGTCAGTTGTCACAAACGGTGGTGTTTCACTACGTCTGTGATCCACAAAACCAACCTGGCTGGGATTGAAAACCTTAATTAATCACATGCTGCCTTGCGTTTGATATGTGCTTAGAAGTGGATACTAGAATATTCGATAAGTGCTCGCTCACCTTCATATGGGTTCCATTACTTTACAGGTCCTGGATGTGATAGAATATGATGTTTCCATAAACCCAACAAGAACAATATTGATCTTCATGGTTACATTGACAAGGGATATTATATATAAATTGTGTGTGTATGACCTTGCAACCTCAATCAATAGGAGGCCTATGAGTGGAACAGCAACAGTAATTGTATCCTATTGAGCTCCTTGTCTAAATATGGTTGTTCTCCTGAAGATCCACACTCCAGTCAAGGAGCATTACTAAAACAAACATGCTGCCAGGCTATCATTTCTTGAAGATCACTGTGTGAGCATGCATATAGCTTTACACTAATGCAATCATTGTATTGAAATGATCTGCCTTCATTTTCAGCTGCTCGGAGCCTCATGTGTAGATATCACTCCTATTTTCACAATGTCATAATATAAGTCCCATTTTGGTAATTGCAGTAAGCACTTGATAAACACATATCTAAAGTAGATTGCAGTGATGACAACAGAAACCTTGTCTTCCCTACTAATGATTTTCAGCAGAAGATGAGCATGATTATTGTACAGCATATAACATGCGTATCCTAGTTGATGAAGAAAACTGATCATGAGGTGAGTATAGTTTATCTCTCCCCAGAATTGTGCAGGGTGCAACGTGGCTCTGAATGTGAAAGGCTAACATGAGTTAGCTTGCTTCCAAACCAATGTCCCTGAGGCTCTAAATCACCCCCTGAAGCATTATCAAGATTCATCCAAATACATATTCACTGAACATTACTTCAATATGGCAACGCTTGCCAGAAGCATGGTTATTGCATTATCTGCAGAAACAAATGATTTGACAACAACTTACTAGTCACTGACTATCAATAATATCACCAAATGTCGATGAAGGAAGGGTTCTTACCTGAGGGGATAGTACCACCTGCAGATTGGAATAGACCAGAGCGATTATGGTTCAACTTTGGTCAATGCACCGGAATGGCCATCAATGAGCCGTTCACCAAATGTACTACCAATACATAATGTACCTGCTGCACCACCACCAAAAAATACTCCCCATGAATAATCACTGGACCCCTGGTAGTCTGATCTGAAATGTACCCCTGACCTAACAAACACAAATGGTTACAGGGAGGTAGTTGGAGTGGAACATGCTATGGGGAGAGCATATGGCAAAGCAACTGGATTATACAACCAGCATCGCAAGTACTTAGAACAATTGAATCCTTGGCATCCATTTTGGTCTGCATATGACATTCAACAGGCTCAATCATATTCCTAGCAAAAAAATACAGGAATCAATTACTATCTAAGTTGCGGACTGGACAACATCAAAACTGAATGATCCCATTCTGCAGATGACCTGTGCAAGCACCTATCTGAACTTTATTTCCGGCTCAGCAATGATAGTTTTTGGTTGAAGATCATTCACATATCTTTGGAACTCTATACTGGAGGGAGATTTTCTTATAGATATAGTGTCTTTTTGCACATCATCATGTCAGGTGCGCCTTGATTTTTAACTGGCGCACCTAGCAGACTTGGAAAGTCACTGAATATTCAGGGAGATAAATGTGGGTGATTGGTTGTATGATATGGAACATCAGTATCCTGCCAGAGGGATGAATGTTCCAGTCATTTGTACATCTGACAAAACTCACTTGATGACCCTTTGCAGAGATCAGCATGCCTAGCCGTTGGATCTCACAATAGGTACTATTCAAAACAGTGTCAACCACGCAACTAAAAAGTGTGGCTGCCTTCTCATTTATCTGATCCTCTGTCCCCTGACAGGTGCCAAAAATGCTGATGAGGGATGGCATTCCGCAGTTGGAACTGTGATGCCCTCACTGATGAATCTTGACATATGTTGTCTTGGCTTGATATGAGATTCTGCACATAGATTGCAGCGATAAAGTTATCCTGTTATGGCTGCCTCAGTTGGTGATTGTCCCAAACAAGTCATTGTTGTTCATGTCACATATGGTTTATGCGGAATGTGTGACATTCCAAAATCTGCGCCGATGGGGCATTCCACTCTTCAACAACTTATTAACTCCACACATTAGCATGTTTACCCAGAGCATCTGCATGAAACGAATATTGATGTTCTGCACACCCTTGGTGTTCACCCAATCAGCAACCAGTTCTGGCAATATCCTCTCTGCGAGCTCTATTGGTGTTGGCAGCATGATGTATTACGTCAGCTGCTCCTGGGTTTCGTGAAAAACCCATTGCACTGGCTGCTCAAATAGCTGACAGCTAGAAATGTCAAGTGACAATTTGATACTCGATTCTCATCAGTACCATGATATCCAGACCTCTAGCACTGCTCTATACCAATCAATATTTTTGAAAAGTGGCTCCTGGAATAGACAACAGATCTGGGGCATGATCAGAACACTAGCAATGAATTGCTCTCCTAATCTTGACTAGTCCAAGGATGATGGGAAAACTGTGGCAGAAACACCCTCTGATGAAATGTTAATGGGAGCAGTGCAGCATTATGTCAATTGTCTCTACTTATTTGCCAACAAAATCACCTTGATGTATCACTCACAGCACCAGACGACACTATCAAGTGAGTTGTCAAGAAGATTGGCGCATTTTGAGAACAGAAAATCTTGAAGACAATGACGGCCAAAGTGGCTGAACAGTTGGGAAGAGAATCCCATGATTTACAAGTACAAGTAATCATAATATCTGCGGTGGAATGGAGATTGAGGTGTATATGGATGAAATGGTACATATAGCAAAATGAACACAATTTTACATGCTTCTGCATTGAGCCCGACTTGCAGAAACTTAATGGTCAGACAGTGATCAACCAAAGGTAAAGGAGCAATTGAAGCATGAAATCCATCCGGTGACATCTGTTCAATGCAAGCTTTTTGATCAATCATTCCACTATCATGAGTGACAACTATTGCAGGAAGTTAAGACCAAGGCAACTGGTCCCAGAAGCATAATCACTAAGAACCTTACTCATATGGAGACTACAGCAGAAAACAAAGATTATGGAATAGCAACCATGACGGCCAACAATCGAGGTGAATATCAGGTTCGTCTATCTAATGCTGAGACAGATCACACTGCCTTGAGAAACACTGCTCTGGATCAGATGGCGAATCAGCTGCAGAAAGAGATTGATGGTATTTTTTCGAATCTGCAGTAGTGGATTGAGAAGGAATGCTCCATCTGCGTGTTGGAGTTTGAAGCTTGGTGGCAGGCAATCGGCACTCAGGAGCTCCAGAAAGCCATCGACCAGGGGAATAAGGCTATTTGATACTCTAATTAAAGTGAATACAAGTTGAATAAACAACAACAACGAAAGCCATCGATCAATATGTCATCGATTTTGGTTATGGAAAGATGCACTTTGAAAACCATATCAGAGGGAATTCAGCAGATGGGTTCTTCAGACAATTGAATCACTGACAATTCTGAACGGCTATATATAGGCAATGAAAAAGTGGCATATGAATCCACCAATACAGTCATTTACATTCAACAGGTGTTCAAGAATCATGACCAGTGTACCAGCCATAAATTAATGCATGAGACACTGTGGTATCTTGCCCTTCAAGGCTGGTACAATATTAACCTTACAACAGTTTTCTACTTACTATCCACTACCAATACACAGCGAAATACTTGCAGCGCGCAACTTTTACGCCTCCAGCGTTGTCAGCAAGAGTCTTTTTTCTACTCCATATTACAACAGGCACCTCATGTGAGAGAAACTCATGTCTGCAGAGTGTGCAGCAACATTGAATTACTCTCAGTAGCAGATGCAACAGTACGTTTCAGTGTTCCCAACTTTGGACAGCTAGTCCATGTACCAATTGAAGAGGACTTGGGACATGAAGTTAGTTGATTGGTGCTCAGACATTATCAGAATGTACTCATAGACAGCATATTTATTCATCTTCAGAATAGGCTGTTATACTACCATCAACCATTTCACTGCCCTACATCTGTTAAGCATGTGAAAATTGATTGCAAAGTAGAATATACCAATGGTAATAAAGTGATTATGTCTGAATCTGATGACATCGGGGTCCAATATATGTACATATGCTTAATAACACCATCCCAGGCCAAATTCCTAAGATTGCAGTTGTATTCTTTCGCCAGGCTGCATCGAATCAGATCCTTCAACTTAGTCAGCACTTGCCAGCTGGAACAGCGACATTGACTATTGCTAAGAGGTGCAAGAAGACACAACAATGGCTATTTCATCCTTATACTTTAGAATAGCCAGTGGTCATTCCAACACAAGAGCAAACTCGGCATAGTTGGGCTGATTAGGTTGACGAATTCATCCGGGTTGTCAAACAGACTGAGATGATGAATATTTTACATGTTGAACCAATTGTTGGACAGGCACATTTGGTGCCAGAGAATGCTGCATTAGACACAATCAATAGTGTATGGCTTGTAAATAGTTATGAGGATTTAGATACCTACTGGACTGGAAATTAGTTACAAGACCTGAATCATGGTGTACAGAAGTAAGATAGTGTAGGACATTGTACTATTTGATATAGATTTTATAGTAATTACTCTGAGAGAGTATAGGTTCAGGTACCAGGTGCACCGGACTAGCCTTGGGGAAGCAGCCAATTCTCCCAATGGGTCCCAAATTTGCACATTCTAATATCTCGATTCTGTACCATTTTGAAGTCAACAATCCACTCTTTAGGACATTCTGGCGTTCGCTTCAACCTCTTTGGGAGTATTAAGGAGCACTGGTGATGTAGTCTTGGAGCACTTAGAAGCACATCGCTTTGCATTGAGTCTATCTGGGAGTATCTGGAAGCATCTGGCAGCAACACTGTCACTGTCCAGAGTTGCTGAGTTGTTCAGTTAGAACTTCCAAACCGTTATACATTTTGCTGATATTCATGTGGCACTTTCTGTATGCTTATACTTGCATCTGTCAAATCCAAATTCAGTTAGCGATAATGACTGTAACTAGCCTTTCTCATTTACTGCATTAAAGATTTAAAGTTACCAATTGACTTTGCAAAGTGGCTTCCCCAGTGAGGGTATTAACCTTCAGATGAAATGCAGTCAAAAATTGTATATTTGTATGCCAGACTGTATTCAGGTATTTGTAATGGGTGGGGTTGGGCATAGGTGATTTTGGAATCAATAATGTGATATTGGAATCAAGACAGAATTTCTGAACATATTGAGAAAACAAGACAAGAGTTGAAGCTATTTCAAAGTCATGTAATGCTTTGCTATACATGAGAAGGAGCAAAGAGAAAAGAAAGGGAAATCATCCAACATCTAACAACCTCTCTTCATATACTATTCATCTGCCTCCCTTGAACGATCTTTCATGCTCCAATGTACCATCTCAATCCTCACTCATGATCTTACACACCACCAACCAAACTCTTATCAAGACAACCACACTACATCAGCCCAAGTCGCAAAACCTCAACTCACTTTCTAATCTTGCTAAATTATCCCACCACCACCAAGCAATATTCTCACACCATCTCGGCATCACTCAACTTCTCTGGCATTCTGTAACACTAATTCGTTCCCACAACCCCCATACCAACCCCATTCCATCACTCGCCAACTGGAGCTGTGACAGTATCCCCTCCATACATTCAAGGTCCTCCAAGAACATTCTCCAAGAGTCCTGGATTTCCTAGATAATGCTGATGAAATTGATGCACTGCCTGCAGCCCATCTACAAAGTTAGCCCGGTCCCATATCATGGAATCATACCCTGTCCATTGGATTCGATACTGCAACTGGCTCTGATACCTACGACACTCCTGAACAGTTGAATCCTGCGATTCTTCATCGCCAACATCTTCCACATGGGGTGGAAGCACAACCTGCTGACCCTTCATTGGATCATCTACCACAAGGTCTATTCAGGATACCAGCTGGAGATTATGGATACACATTGAGGCCAGAACGTCCAGGTGATCAGCATATGGAGAGACTCGACGAACAACCATAAACTGTCCCAACCGATTCCAGTCTAACTTCTGTGTGGGTCTGGTTGTTTCAATATGTCCGGCATCCAGCCATACTCGGGGCGCATCCTGTATGTTTGATGCCGGAGTCCAAGATTGATTTCCTCCTTCTTCCTACATAGCCTGACTATGATTCATCGCTACTCGCAGGGGCTCATGGATAGTTTCAATAGTCGCTTGCAGCGAATCTGCATCCAATCGTTGGTGGTCCTAGCCTTCTGTCGGTATATCCATAAATTCATTCCAAGGTTCCACTCCCTGAACAGTGAAGAAGGGGGTACACTTTGTTGTTTCTGATGCCTCATTATTTACTGCAAACTTGGCAATTAGAAGCCACTTCACCCAATCATCCTGCTGATGATTACCAAATACTCCCAGGTACTATTTCATAGTGGCATTCATTCGCTCCGTCTGACCATCTGTCTGCAGATGGAAAGCTGTTGACATCCTTTGTCCAATCCCCAGATGGTTTCAAAGCTGTTCCCAAAACGTGGAGGCAAACCAGGGTCCCCTGTCTGTGGCAATCATTACTGGGAGTCCATGAAGGCGTACCACCTCTTGCAGAAACAACTCATCAAACCTAGGAGCATCAATAGTTGTAAGACAGGGAATACAATGTTGCATCTTGGAAAGTCTGTCCACTACTACCCAAATTGCATCCAGTCCTTCATACTACAGTAATCCTACAAAAGAATCCATTGTTATATCCTCCCACGGATTGTCGGTTACCGACAGTGGACAATAGACTCTTCACATTGGATGTCTTGAGCTCAGGGACCTCTGGCAACTGGGACAATTCTGTGTATACTGGTCAACCTCCTGCCGCGTTTCCTTTCACCCTGCTCTGAACATTCAGCACCTCTAATTTTTTCCAAGCTGCTTTTCAACTGAATTCCTTCAAAAATCTTCCCTGGTAGTGGGTCAGTCATATATGCTTCCACAAAGTGTTCTGAAATTGAAGAATGGCCTTTGGCAGATGGACTCTCCACCAACAAACGCAAATATTCTGATAGATTCTTCAGCAATGGAACCGCCTCTTCCATACTTTTCAATCTTTCATCCACCACCTCAGGGAGGTCTCCAGGTGTCCTTGTCATACCATCCACTTTTCTGTTGGATTTCCCGGTCTATATACAAATTTATAATCAAACCGGGATAAATACTCAGACAATTGTGCTTTTCTTCAAATCAGTAGTTTCTTTGTGATAATGTACGCAAGATTCTTATGAACTGTCAACAACAGAGGAGGGTATAGCGCCCTGTCATATTCTGGTCTCCATTCCTCAACCACTTTAATAATTGCCATAAGCTCCTTATCATATATATCATAACTACACTTTGAAGGTGAATGCATCATCTAGAAGTATGGCACGGGGTGTAAATGCCTTCATCAACGTAGGGTAATAACACTTCCACCACAACATGACTACAGGGTTCTGTCTCGATGGTTGGCTCCCTATCATAATCGAAGTGTTGCTATACCAGTGCTGTTGTACAGGCAGTCACCATTGTCTCAATAACCAGCTGTTATTCTTATTCACACCTAACTGGTTCAGCTGTTTTTGTAAGTTGATATAATCAAACAAATATTCTTTAGTGTTTTTTTATGAAACTCACTATTCTCTGGCTTCCAATCTATTTCCGCTTCCAACAGGCATTGCATCGCCCACTCCACATGTTCATCATGCTCCTCCTCAGAATTGCTATATATCAAAATGTCATCCATATAGGCCAACGCAACATCATCCAAGGCTACCTTTATGGCTGTATTGATATAGCCATGGAAGTCAACAGGGGCTTTGGTCATTCCAAATTGAATCACTGTAAGTTCAAACATGCCATATCCAGTTCAGAAGGCAAGCTGATGTTCATCTCCTTCTGTAACATGCAGCAAATCATAAGCCCCTCCAGTGTCAAGCGTTGTACATATCTTGGCGTCTGCAACAACATTCAGCCTTGTTTGTATCAAGGGAAGCGGAAACTGATTCTGAATTGGCCTGCTATTTATATACCGATGATCTATACAGAACTGAAGTCCTTGATCTGGTTTTTTTTGCAAACAGCACTGCTATGGCAAGTGGTGACCATGACTGATGGATAATGCCTTTGACATATTGTCTTCTAGCCATTCTTTGAGAACAACCAACTCAGCCCTTGACATTGAGTATAATGGTCCCCAACTTTGCGTCTTGCCTTCAGTTCTTCGCAGCTCATAGTTGATACCTGGTTGATTTGCTGGGGCTGATTGGTGAAAACCTCACTGAATAGCGGTAAACACTCATGATACTGTTTGCAAGCAATCTCTTCCAACTGTGTCTATTTGAGATGCTTTACTTCGATTGCTTTATTAATATCATATATTGAAGTGTTACAGACTGTCAATTTCCTCTTCGGTAGCAGATAAACGAAACTGAATTCATTAACTATTGCAGTAGTTCCCCGGAATTGTCATTGTGGTTGGATCTGTGGTCCCATTACCCCCAACTCTGGAGAGTACACTGGTTCTGGAGGGTCCTCTGTCACTCCTTGTATGGTGACAGGTGCATTGTGACAATGACTAATGCAGAAATGTAATCCAAATGTAAATATATTTAATGCGAACCAAACAGCTATATCATTACAGTGTAATCAAGGAATCCCGAGAACAATGCTATTGTGTCCCAATTGTGTAAAGAACTTTGGTGACTAATATTTGTGATCCTGGATTACCATTCCGAATTGAGGAATGTGGGTGATATCTCATGACCTGATAGGTCTCCCATCTGTAACGTTCACCAATCTTTGTTGGTTTAATCCATGGAGTGGTATCTGATGATAGTGAGTAAATCCTTAATCCATAAATGGAATGCCCATAGCCTCTCAGTCGATCAGTGCATGTGTTGGTATTTCTCAATTATTCACACTGAATGTGCCAGTTATAACTAGATGTTTCCCATTCATTGATTGCGTTAATACCTTGAACTTGCCAACTGAAAGATGAGATATTCCAAAACATTTCAAAGCATTTAAATCAAAACTTTTTCCATCAATCAAAGAGCCATCTTTTTGTGACTGAATTGATCTTTTCCCATTTTCTTGGAACTATTACTGGTTTTAACATCCTTCACCTCCACTCCAGCTGCGTTAAACATCTGAGCTTTCTTTCTTACAATGTACTCAGCTGCTCTATTATTCAACCCACCCCAGTCCAAACACCTGCCATCAACAAACCTTTTTGCCCTTCCTTTCACATCGATGTATTGTTAGCCTGCATTGAGATTCATTGGTGTTGGACTGGTAGAGCTGGCCATGGTGCTGGCAGGGGCTACTTTGGGATCCTTTGGGGGTGTCAGAGATTGTGGGGAAGAGGTGAAAGCTTACTATCCTGTCATTGTCTGGGTGGCATTCTCTGCCCGGTGCTGGCAAATGTGAGTATCCCATTCCTTGCTTATCGCAAAGCATGCAGGAAGCTCTGTGGGTATATTGTTATCCTGAAAGGAATTGTTCATTTCTTCCAACATTGCCATGCTGAGGGTGTTCTGGTATCTCAAAGGTTTCCAGTCAAGGTCAGCAACGATAACTTGACACTTAGCATAGTACAACACAAACTTGTCGTTTTGTGTTATTTTTGTGGATTTTCCATTCCGCTGTTGCCACCCGGTCAGAGTCCCCAAATGCTGGTTGCAGGAGTGTTATAAAAGCTGGACACTCTCAGAGCCCAATCATTCAAACCTCCCTGACATGTGGCAACATCTGTTCCAAGGCAACTCCCATCTAGCAGTTGAATGTGTTTCTCATTTTTGACAGTTCATCAAGAAACCCGCCTGGCTTGTGTCAAATGACCATATGGAGTTGACCAATCGAGCCAATCAACTGAGTTCGATCTGCCCTCAAATCGTCTGGGGAGTCTGGAATCTTCTGGCCGTTGTCTTCCCCGCCCAAGGGAGCAGCCGGGGCCATTCTGGCAGCCAACATCTGTGCATTGGCTAGCTGCATTCTCAAACTGCACACCACCTGTCTAGATTCTTGTGTGTCCCGGGTCATCACTGCCAGATGCATGTATGGTTCTTCTGAAGTCCCTTCTGTTGCAGGTCTCCTGCTCAGTTCTGCAAGGCGGTTTTGGGGGGAGCATTTTCTCTTGTCGATTGTGGAGTGATCGCATCTCTCATAAAGGAACTGCTGAGCCTTCAAGCCTGTAACCACATTCTGTAATCCTGTTATCTGTGGCCGGTGATCACACACCCCCTGTACCATTTGTGCGGGTGCCGTGTTCCTGGCCACCCACAACAACACCTTCTGGCATTGAACCAGTTGTTCCTCTCTGTTGTTTCACTTTATGCCATCTACCATGGTGTTCAGGAGTTATCCACCTAGTGCATGATCATCTACCGACACCAAGGCCACCCAATCAGGCTGTTCTGCTCTGGACATCGCAGCAAATCAACTGCATCTACCAGTGCCAATTATAGTCGTCAATTGGGGAGAGGGTGGGAGTCGGAGGTACTACAACAATCAACGGGATTCATAAGGACATAGCAGTTGTTGCAGCCTTGGCAGTTTATCCTCTTGTTTAATGGGTTCCTGCGTAGTTATCACCCTGGCAATTGCAACATTCTTTGGGATCGGAAGTAAACCTGCAGCGTGCTCACAAATATCATGTCCAATGTCGTCCAGACACTGGATCATTAATATCCAGACCTCCGCACTCTCTGGCTGTGTCAGTCCAGTACAAATTCCATGTGGAAGGATGGGTTGATTATTTCCAGAGATAAGTATCCAATAGTTCCTGCTCAAATGTCTCTACAAGGAGTGTTTGGATACTGGAGGAGGTGTTTAAACTTTCAGGTTCAAAAACAAGCCAGTGAGTTTCAGCACAGTCAATCCAATTCGATCCGGAAGTGCAGTTGCTCTGGTACATTTACATCAAAATCCGATGATCGATAAGGGTATTGAGACATATCAAATGCAGTATGCTGTATCTGAAAGTCCACCCAATTGTCGCCAACATGAATCCAAAGGTGGTAGTCTGTGAAATTTATCCAACAGGAAACAGAGCAATGTTCAGAATAATACTTGCACCCAGTGGCATGTTCCAGGCATATTTAAGAACTGGTACATTGTAAACGACTTGTTTAAGTGTAATGGGCGGGGTCAGGCTGAGGAGATATAGGCAACAATGATGCAACATTCGAATTAAGACAGAATGTTGGAATATATTGAGAAAACAGTACAAGAGTCAAAGCTGTTTCAAAGTCATATAATCCTTTACTAATCATGAGAACAGGTAAAGACAAAAGAATTGGCAATCCTCCAACACCAAACAACCTCTCATTATATTCAATTCATCTGCTACCCTGGAACTATCCTTTGTGCTCTGATATACCGTCCGAATCCTCACTTATGAACTTACACACCACCAACAATGCTCCTATCAAAACAACCATGCCACATCAGCCCACATCACAACACCTCAACTCACTTCCTTATCAGATGAAGTACTCGCACCACCACCACCATACACCATTCTCCCACCGTCTCTGCATCTCTTAACATCTCTGCCTTTCAGTAACATTAATTCTTCCCCACTTCCCCTATACCAGCCCCAGTCCATTACTTGTAAACTTGAGTGATCACAGTATATCCAGAAGGCAGAAGTGTATCTAATATTCATATTGGATGCAATGAACTTTATAATCCCACTAAGAGAGATTTACATTTAGATAAGGTTACAGTAAACTACTAGGAGATGAGTACTGTCTGGATTATTGCCACGCAGATTGCTTACATTGTCTGTGATGTAATGAGAGTTACAATTGAATCTTTTCTATTGCTAACAACAAATTAGATTATAACGTCAAAATGAATATATTGTAAGTATCCACTAAGAACCTCGTGCATCAGTGGCAGAACATACATTTTCTGATTTGTCCTGTTCACATGATCACATGCTGTACAGTGTATAAAAACCAAATCTACCAGTTGGTATTGTTCCGGTCTGTATAAGTGCTTATAGACTGTTGATGCTGTCCAGCTTGCTCCAAAATAGCTGCTGGCTACAGTATTTGAAGTATTATAAAGTACCTGCAGCTGGAGGCTATGTGGGATTGTAGGCGGTTGAGCATACAGTGTAAATACAGATTTTCTTTACTTATCTGAGTATGTAGGGATTAGTTCTTATAACAGTCTCCTCTGGCCAGTTGATATTACTGGTTATGTTTACTGGGCTGTGAGTTCAGAATACACCACTCTGATTTAAAACTGGCCTGTATAAGTAGTCTAATGTTCCTCTATTTAGTTCATCACTGTCATTTCATGATTGTTATCAGTTTAGACATTGTCCTTTCATCTAGCACTAGATATCCAGACTTTGCTACATTTTACATGATGGCTGTGTAGGGATTATTAGCTGCCACAGTTGGAATAGTAATTGGCTACTTCCACTTTGTATGGAATTTTTCAGAATTCACCCTGTTAGTATGTATAGTGTAAATGTCTTGATAATATTGCTATTGGGAGAACTATTGAATGCCAAGTTACCCATTTGGAGAAGCTACCAGATCCCACAATTAGAGTACACAAAAGTAACCCTGAATTCCATGTGCTGATGCATTGTTTGTAGCTGCTTGACCATATGCAGTTACACTGAGTGATCAGTTTGGACTGTGAACTGAAAATCACCCTAAAGGTAGAGCCACCAATGCTTGATGGCATTTATTGCTTCCAGGTGTGTGTTGTCATATGTCAGATATGGGATCTCTATATCATGTGAGGTATGAAAGACATTAGAGATGACTTGATCGGGCAATATTTGGATACCATCTACTTGTTACATCTGCAGAAGTAATTCTATACTATGCTTGGTTTTGAAGTATTTTCTGACAAGCTGGTGAACTTTATACATCAATTGTAATCTGACCAATTGCTTCATTTGAATTCCCTCTTGATGGATGTCAACAGCAACAGTGACTTCTCTCTGCAATTGTTGCCTATTTTGAACGGCAACTGGTCTTACCAGTGATAAATGAAGCAACATAGTGTGTAAAGTTAGAATTGTGGTGAAGTGTAAGTTATAAACATGACAACTGACTACTGCAAGTGCCTTAAAGCTACACACTGACTTTAAGCTTTCCACATCATGTCAATTTGTGATTACCAGAGCTTTCATCTATTATAAATACACACTTACACTAAGTCAAATATCATACAATCTGCAGTTCCGGTATTCTAATCCAGTGCCTATTATGGGTTACTAGGCAGTCTTCATAATAGACTCAGTCATGCTTATTGTAATGTAGCTATTTACACAAATCTTCATCCTAGAAATTGATAATATCATTTTTGAACTAAACAGAACAATTACCTTCCATGTTATCTTCTGGAAGCTTGACTATTAGTTTCATCAATTAACTTGGGGTACTTATCAACCTCTATGGCAATACTAGCAATTTTAAATGCTTGTAGAGGCTTACAAATGCCATCATTGTTGGGATGGGTATATTCTGCTGAATCTCTCCTAACTCCACTGAGGTGGTCTTCTCTGAGTATATAGTATATGGAAACTAGAACTAATGTACTTGTGGCTCCACTATGGTAACCAATGTTATAACCATACTTAAATCTGTTCCATACTCCTCCACAGCTATATCACAAACATTACTTTCATATTCTAAACAACACTGTAATCCAGTATTATCTGAATCTCTCTCCACATGACTCCAAGCTGAAAATTCTTCCCATATGATAAACTGTAACCACACCTTCTTTGAACCAATCTTTCCAAATACAAGTTTTCTCAACAAAGAGATAATTCAATCAAACCTTCTCTATCCAAGTAAAATTCCACTAAATCATTCTCTTGCATATCTAATATAGTCAGCCAGCATCCACTTGGTTCATATCAACCTACTACTGCTTCTAACTTTTCAAATTTGATAGATCTATCAATTCCTTAGATATCATTCATCCAAAGTTTCCATTGACATTTTATTGTGCTTGGTTCCCCTGTTGATTTGGTTAATACTATTCATCAATTAGTTGCTCAAATATTGTCAGTATGTTATGTGTCCAAAGGGGTTTCATGTATTGATTTGCTTTCAATGTCCATTGTTTTCAGCTGTCTTGTTGTCAGACTCTGTATTGGTCTGTATTTTGGTCTCTGACAGTTTCCATTAATTCAGAAATACCCAATATTGCATCTATTTTTACCTTTGCTAAGATTATACTCTTGATATATATAACATTGGAAGTGTATATCTCTGGTACCCTCTATCTGAGTTCTATTGTGGATTGACTATGTACAGTCTACACATTATGCACATTTGAACTGCTTCCATACTACATTCCAATCTTGTGTTACTTGGTATTTCTCATTTGTACTCAAAGTATTCATCATAATAAACCATATGTACTCATATTAAAAAGTTGAATTCTGTTTAAATATGTTCAATCTGGAACTTTGTGGTCACTCTTCTATTTGCTTACAATGCACATTATTAGGAAAATCTGTTTTTGTTACTGGGTGTCTCAAATTATGGGTGAAAGGAAGTATAGCATAAACATACAAGTGTCAAATTTGGGGGAAAATCAAACACATGGGGTGCACTGCAGCCAGGCTTCATACCAAGTTCAATTTCGGAAACCCAGTATGAGGGCAATTGCGTAGTGATTGTAATAGGCTTGAGAGAATGCTGTACCACCAGAGTGAACTGTGGAAGTACAAGCGAGTATAACACAACCAATGTAGAGACTCCAAACAAACTGTGCCTGATGTTTAGGTTCTGACGAATCATCATTTGGAGAGCTGCATACATTATCTGAAACTCTCTGAATGTAGCTAATAACAGGATTACTCTCTTCTGCAATTACAATCCATGGATTATTGTTTATTAGTAACATCTAAATCTTACTATACTGGCTAATACAGTCCTCAACATTCTGTATTGTGCAATGAAAATTTATAAGACTAAAACAAATGGTGACTAATCCACTAATAAGCAACAGATACTCTGAATTATTAACTCAACTAAGCAATCTAATGACTTCTATCCAATAATGTGTAAATGTCATTCTCTATATTTACCATCTAATCAGAGTCAGATGAAGCAGAATCACCCAATTTGTGATAGCTGTGCAGCAGCTGGATGTGTATCTTGTATGTGATGATATTTCATATCAGGCAGGAGGGTGAAATTGAATCACAATGTTGTGTGGCTCAATTTATAACATTCAACAAAGGTGTAGTGAGATTTTGGCTAGATGTGAATCAAATTGGAGTTTGAATAGCGATACAATTTAAGTTGGCGAAAAAGGGGTACTCCACCAGAATCAGTGAGATACCACATTATTGGACTGATCCTGACAGAAAGGGAAGTATACATTGATTGATGATGCAGCTGCCAAAGTGGTGAAGTCTATCTTGACTAGTCTATTGATCAATTTGATATATACACAAGATACAAAGTAAACAGGGCTCAGCTGGACAACTCTAACCAAATACCTAATACTGGCTGTACTGGAAATCTGCCCAAACCTTCTATAGGCCAGCATTTCAAAAGCAGTACAAAATGGCGAAAAAATCAAACAGATACCATAAGCCATACTTTTCTCATGTGATCAGCCAACCCTAGAGAAAATGCAAAGTATTACCAAGCCCCAAACTCCTCTAAACCAAATATGCTCCCAAACAATGCCAAAAGTCAATAATGCATCTCAGAAATCACATCTGAATTGCAATGTACTATCAAGTGCTTAAGCTTGCACTGATTAGTAGGCTTTGGCACTGTCAATCTCCTGTTGGCCCCTCCTCCCATGGTGATTGCCATTCATATGCCTCCTCTGATATATACTCAGAGATTTATCCCGGGTATTCTGGTGATTTGAATTGTAACCTCCCGATTTCTGAGAGAATGTGGCCCTGTTGGTTTCATTGAACACTACTGGTGAATAATCCTTACCTTCATGCGCACTTTCATGTTCATTCGCATTGCCATGACCTCTTCACTCCATTGCTTAACCTGTTCAAATATCACTGGCATTACCACCAGTTTCTAGTCAGTTAATTCCAGGGGTTTATATAATTGGTAACAATATTTGCCTTGTTTTGAGATCCTCCATCTCCAAAAGGTCCCAACAGACGTGCTCACTCGAAATTGCATACTGTGAGGGGTATTACTTACTCTCTCTCCATGCCACATTTCTCAACTGATGATCCTTTCATGCAACATTAACATCAAACCAGAATTGTCCTACATTCATGAATTTGATGGCAATAGGACTTGTTTCACTTCCATACCCACTATTTGTATTGATATATATCTTGGATCTAAAGCTATTAACAAGGACAATTTTTAATCACCTATCAATAAGCTTTGATTGGAACATCCAGCTGTGTACCCATACCATACACAGGGCATCTCTTACAAACTACTTTATTCACTCCAATGTATCCTAGCTGCCGCAGTCTTAATTGAATACCTCTATATGTATTTGGCTTACCCACAACTTTTCATGTGCAATCAGCAATGTCCCAGTACTCGCTCTTGTATAACCAGATATACCATATGAACTTCTCTTGATGCATTCCAATATCTGATATACAGGCACAGACCCAGTACCCACTCTGCTTCACTGGGGACATCTTTGAACTATTATCTGTCACACAATTGTTTTCAATTGTCATCTTCACCCCCAAATCCATGGTGGCAGTAATAACACCAGTCTTGACCATTGCTGCAGTCTTGGTACATTCTTTTGTAATATAAGGTTCACCATATGTTATCTGCTGGCAGCTTGCAACCTTATACCATTATTTATAGTAATAAAACCAGGTTGGTTTGTCTTTGTAATCATCATCCTCACCTCTCTTATTACCTTTCAAGCTCTTCCTACCTCTGTCTTTACTAGTTAGTTTTCCATATACTTTTGGAAATGGTAGAGCTTCCCATCCAAGATCTGTCCCATGTTTGTTTCTTGCTGGCTTCTTGACCAACCTAATTACCATCTCATATGCAATGAACATAGCTGTCACGTTCTTGTCTATCATCAGGTGAGGCATTCCCTGCAAGACACTTTTACCTGGTATTTGACACAATGGATACAATACATTCTCCTGGTTGGTCTCATTCACCTAAGTCCTTGAAGCATCCCATGATGATTGTTTGGAATAGCAATTGGAGTCCATTACAATTCAGTAAATGCATCAGCAAAATGTATTTTAGTCACTGGAAGCCTCCAGGAATGTCTGAGAGGATGTGGAGTGTAAACTTAGATGCGTCAATTTCAGGAGAATATCAGACCCTAGGAGGGCAGTCCTGCCGGCCTTGAGAGTAACTGGGAGCGCCGGTGACAAGCCTGGGAGCACCGACAACAAGCCTTGGAGCACCTGGGAGCGCCGGTGAAAAGCCTGCGAGCACCTGGAATCACAGTAGAGCAGTCTGGGAAAAACAACATCTTCTTTGGGAACGCTGCTGGTGCGCCTGGAAATCATAGCTACTACTTATCGTTCAACAATTTTTAAAACCCATGTATTCAGTTTGTATTCTCATCTATGTATCTATGAATCTATAGCTACCCACCTACACACGGTATATCTTGACTGGCTGCAGGCAGTACTTGAGTGCAATTCGAGGTGCGCCTAACAATGATGATCGAGTGACCTCCAATATACACTCTGAGGCCATGATCGGGCGAGTTTGGAGATGAACTTGGATGCCATGATCATGCGAACTTGGATGCTGTAATACAGCGAATTTCGAGATACACTTGCACGCTGTGATTGAGGGAGTCTGGAGATGCACTTGGAGGCCGTGATCAAGCGATTTTGTAGATGGACTTGGGGGCCATGATTGGGCAAAGTTGGAGGCCGTAATCGAGCGAGTTTGGAGATAAGGTTGGAGGCCGTGATCGAGCGAGTTTGGAGATATGCAATTGGAGGCTGTGATCGTGCGAATTTGGAAGCCGTAATCGAGCAAGTTTGGATGAGTACTTGGAGGCAGTCGATGGACGGAGTGCCAGGTGCTCAAACTGTTTTCATCAGTTAGTTAACTCCCAACTGTGGGAATGTGACTTTACGTTTGAGCTCTCATGGAGAGCGTGCTGATGGCGGTCGATCCTGTAGGGAGGCACGCCGGAAGCTGAAGCTACATTCAGGGGTCAACTTGTAATCATGTGAAAGCAGGGAAGACAAACAATCTTTGGTGTATGCTGTATTCGGTGTATGCTGTACTCGGTGAATGCTGTACTCGGTGTCAACTCATGATCATGACATGGAGAGATAGAGAGGGATTACTTACCTTTGTGTTCTGCGATGATAGTAGAGTTGTGGACGAGAAAGAGAGAGATGGGGATGCAGATGAGAACAATATGGGGATATGAGGGGATATGAGAAATCAGGGGTAGGACTTGCCTGGTTGGGTTGGGAAGGCCTCGTATCAGTGTAATTACATGCCGGATCAGGACTCGTACCTGCTGTATCGGGGATGGTTAATTGACTCGCACAGAGAATTCTCTTAGGTCCCAGTTTCTCATGATGATTTCCCCTGTACCCTCTCATCTCTCTCTTTCTTGTCCTCATTTCTGCCGTCACCTAAGAACACGAAGTTAAGTCATCCCTCTCTATCTCTCCTTGCCGTGATCAAGAGTTAGCACCGAGTACAGCATACACTGAGTACAGCATACACCGAGTACAGCAGACAACGAGTACAGCATACACCAAGTACAGCATACACCAAGTACAGCAGACACCGAGTACAGCATACACTGAGTACAGCATACACTGAGTCCTACATACACCATGTACTGCATCATCCCAAGATCATCTGTCTCCCGCTCCCAAGTCAGTCTCTCATCTCTGGGCAGACCATGTTGTACTCAATTCTCTACATTCAGACATTTACGAGTTAACCAATGAATACAGTCTCAGCTCCCGTCGCGCCTCCCTCCCGAACTACCACCTCCAGATTGACCGCCTTCTAGTACTCCTCCAATCTCGCTCGATCATGGCCTCCAATTGCATCTCCAAACTCACTCAATCACAGCCTCCAGGTGTATCTCTAAACTCGCTCGATTATGGCCTCCAAGTTCGCTCGATCATGGCCTCCAAGTGCATCTCCACACTCACCCGATCACGGCCTCCAAGTTCATCTCCAAACTCGCTCGATTAGGGCCTCCAAGTGCATCTCCCAACTCGCTCGATCACAGCATTCAAGTGTATCTCTAAACTCGCTCGATCATGGCCTCCAAGTGCATCTCCAATCTCGCTCGATTACAGCCTCCAAGTGTATCTCCAAACTTGCTCGATTACGGCCTCAGAGTGCATCTCCAAGGTTACTTGAGGGTGAAAAGATATGAAGGGATACCCAGCCAAGATGAACCACACAAAGTGGGTGGATCTATAGAACACTTGACAACAGTGCGTGAGGATCCACACAAATTGCATAGATCTACGATGCTCGGCAACAGTGCACAAGACCAAGAGCTGGGAAAGATAGAGTCTCTATTTCGTATAATGAGATGATGTCCATCTACCCCGGGGTCTCACAAATATGTACTCCCTGTCGCTCAGTCCATCTCTGTTATACTTGTATCTCCGTATGTATATATACAGAGAGACTGAGATAATACATGCCATATTATGATGTAGCGAATCTTGTGACTGTACAAAGACCAATATGATTGATGAAATGCCTTGTGGTTATGGAACCCTAAGAACCACTGGTGTGAGAATATGGCACCAAGTCTCCCGCAGAGCTTGTGCAGAGGTCTCAGCTGCTCTCGAAGTCTCCTGCAGACCTTCGCAGACGTCTCAGCAGCTCCAAAATTTGACTATCCTAATAGTCAAATCTCGTAGCATCCCGAATGCACCTCCATCACTGCAGGTGCTTCCTGGAGCATCTGAGAATGCTCTTGCAGAGTCTGACAGCACTTTGCAAAGGTCCAGGGGGAGCTGGAAGCATCTGGAAGTACATAGAGGCACTGGCGAGGGCTACTGGAGTGTCTGGGAGGTTTGCGTATGGCTTCCAGACCAAATTACATTTTGCTGATGTGCATATAGCGTAAGTTTAACCATTATTAACATCCAAAACCTGTTTCCCAAAAATCTTTTCCCTGCTCTGAACGACATTATACTGAAACTTTTGCTAGTATGCTTTTGCCAGTCTCTCCTAATGTATATACCAATCTGTTATTTCCATATATGATGCCTGCAGCCACAGCTCCTTGCCGAGTACAATTATACTTGATTCAGTATGGTTTTGTTGTAATTCAATTTCTCACTGCAGTCTGACCGTTCGATTTCGCTGTTTCAGTCTCATCCTCTGCAAGAATATTGCGCTATTCTCCCTCCCTATTGTCTATACCGTCGATCTGCATCTCATCAAAGCAAAGTGTCAACTCAGCTGAGGATTGCTACTAGTTTGACCAATATCATATTGCAATCTAGATGGTTGTATAAGTCATTGTGAGAACATCACTTTAGGCATCATCAGTTATGGTCTAGCACCATTCATAATGTGTCTCAAAGTGCTGGGCTTTCTGCATGGTCATTGATTCATAAGTAAGAAAAATACCATCCAATCTGCCTACAATCTATTGGATTAATCTGAAAGCTGCACAGTTGGTCAATATAGACTTGTTTCTGTGCAAGAATACATAACATAGTGATTGCCAGTGCTTGTTGGAAAGGAGTATAGAAGGTAATGGAGGAATGCTAATTGAAAGAGAAGAGCACCAATCTGGGCTGGCTAACAATGTTGAAGATTGAGGAGATTCTATTAAAGTGCAGGCGAATCAAAGTTGGGTAGTCTGAAGGAACCCCCTGATATGTAATCAATGAGAGCAGTAGCTTTCACAGTAAAATTCATTACTGGGGAATGGCAAAATGTACCTCAATATTGATCTGTGAGTGATAAGCCTTTTCAAACAGAAGCTTCCTAGTCTAGATCCAAAGGTCACTCTCAGAGTCTAAATGCAATTAGCAATCACAGATAATTGTTCCACACAGTCCATCTGCCAATCATTCTCAAATGGTACTATACTTCAGTTTCAACATTTTATATTTTAAGGTATACTCAATATTGTAAGTCTAATAGTGCAATATTGAGCAAAATTCAACATTTGCAGCTTCATGTATTTGTGAATCTTTATTGGGAGAGGGACCACCACCCAATTGACCCACAGATAGCATACCAACAGGAGCACCTACTACTGGGTACTGATAATTATAAGATTGAATTGGTAATTTGCAAGTATGATCAATTATTATGTACTTCTCATCTAATATGACCAGCCCTAAAGTCTTCGTGAGTATGATTGAGTATAGCGATTATTTTCTAACCTCATAGAAATCAATTTGCATTGGGAATTGTTGTGAATGCCAGCAGCATTTGGTCAGGGAATATTCTTGTTACCATTGGACTTTGATCTCCACATTGTCTGGGTGATGGCAATGCCAGAAACTGGGAATTTCATGAGGGTTTAATCTTGGTGTTTAAGCAATTGGGATGCCACCGCCCCAGTCAGTTCCTGGAAATTTGAAGGTACAGGGTGTGTTATGACATTATCAGCACAACTCTGTGTCTTTGTCTGTGATACCCATGCAATTTGTAATATTTTGTTCCAGTACCTCTGGCCTATATGTAGAACCTTGTATTGGTATCCACAGTAGTCTTCTTTGACAATAGAAGACCAGGTAAACTCCATGGCATCCTCACATTTAACATTGCCAATTTCCAGTTGTGTATATATATCATCATACTTTATTATACAAAATGAAATATTGCATCTTATCTATCTTTAACATAATACATAAATGCAGGATTAGGAGTCAAGCATTTGATGTATACTATGTATTGGCTGACTTCTTGACTAAGAGTGCCCTCTCAAGATACCCTTCCAGATTTGGCAGTAATTGGTTGTGTCTTATGCAGCCAATGATAGACTGCATGTTGATCAAGTGCAGGAAGTGTTGTGGAACGTCCAGATATAGTATAATATGGGAAATATGACATCAAGAGTAACAGAATCCTCCGGAAATGGTGCAAAGAACTGGCTCTGGGTCAAGAGGATGCAATTTGAAGTGGGCCTTGAAATAGTCTAGGAGATTCGATATCTAGAAGTTCATCTCATTCTAGTAGATGCTTATACTTTGTTGTGAGTTAATAAGCATTAGATATACTGAAATAGATGGATTCTGAATGCCCAATACCGAATAGTAGCACATATTTCTAATGTGCGATTGGTACAAGAATGGGAAGTTCATTTAAGCCAATGTATCCAGAATGGAACAGACACACCTAAAGTACATGCCATAGTAACAAGGTGTTAACTTCAATCACCTATTCAAGCCAGCCAAACTTAGTAGTGGGAAATTAATTAGTCATGATGGCATCTGTGTATGACTGCTTCAGAGGAAGTGATCATCTCCATACTTTGAGCATTGGAGGTAACTGTCTGGCATAGAATAGTTGCATATTCAGAATTAGCTAAACATGGATAGAGTTGGGACCATTGCAATTGACACCAGTTGAGTTACAAGGGTTCAAACAGACATTGAAATTCATTGGAGATGAATATGAATGTATGAATGTAGTATATCAATCAGAAGGATAGCATATTGTTAAAATATTCAGTTGATGTAAGATTCTGCACTTATGGTAGTAGTTGATATTGCAATATTGTAGAAAGAACTTCACTCTCATGCAATCATCAGGGTCCTGTCTGCACCGGCAAAAATGACCATACGTGATGTCTAACGCACAGAGAAGCTGTGTATAGGCGAGTAGTCCATCGCATATTTGACACATGGCACTTCGAGGTTCTATGGACCTGTACTTTGGCTAGATTACTATGATACACATGCAATTATGTACACTTGATTGTAAATATCATGGTGCATTCAACATGGTCAAAACCAAACTGCAGATGCTCCCAATAGCACTCGATGGCACACTCCCAGCCTGCTTCACTGTATGCTCCCAAACCAACTCTTAAAAAGCTCTCAAGCACACTCCCAATTGCAGTCGATGACACTTCCAGCCTACTTGACTATACGCTCCAAAGTAAGCTTTCAAGATGCTCTGAAGTACACTCTGAGTATGTTCTCAAGTACACTCCCAGGCATGCTCTCAATGATACTCCCAATTGTACTTGATAGCACACTCCCAGCCTGCTTGACTGTACTCTCCCAAGCCAGCTCTCAATACACTCTCAAGCACACTCCTGAGCACACTTTCAACATCACCCAATTGCACTCGATGACACATTCCCAGCCTGCTTGACTCTCCACTCCCAAGTAAGCTCTCACGACGCGCCCAAGTACACTCTGAGTATGCTCTGAAGTTAAGCTCAAAGTACATTCTCAAGTACACTCTGCAGCATACTCTTAAGGACACTTCTAATTGCACTCGATGGCACACTCCTAGCCCGCTTGGCTCTACACTCTCTAGTACACTCTGAAGAGGCAAGACAATCCCAATCCCACCGGACTATATGGTCCCATGTATGCTCCTGGGTGTTTGATCGAGAGCGGTGCTGAGTTGGAGGTGCCAGGCACCAGGAGGTGGGTGGTTGGTGGCTGGTGGCTGGTGGCGGGTGGCATACAGTGGCCACAATCATGACATCAGTCAACATCTTAGTCTGAACCTTATCTTTAGTGTGCCCACCGTGACGAGATCACAGGACGCATCACCATTGTGGTGTTGAGAATTGCAGCCTTAGATTCTGTGCCAACGGTACAGAATTGGATCTTGGGGAAAGCAGATCTCCAACTGAGATTGTGCAGCACAATCTACTGCCCCCTTCCCCCCGATTGGGGCCCAGCGAGTGCGTATTTGGTCCACAGCTGATTGCGATGGTGATGAAGGCGATGGTGATGTTGGCGATGGTGATGGCTATTCAGAGTTTAAGAGTGTTGTGATTCTAACCACTAACTCATTTAAACATTTTGCTGATGATGATTCATTTCAGGTAATATACTATTGTTTACACTGAAACTTGTACCTCCAGTCAGTGTAAACTAAATACCTAATAGTGTTTAAAGCATCATGGTATGATATCAATATGGTTAGTAAAACAAATGATTTTCCAGAACAACATTTTAAAGCTGTGATTTCAAAGTAATACAATCTGGTTTGACCTTTGTTGAAAAAGACTTTCATATATCTGGTGCCACTAGATTAGTCTGTAGTTCCTGGTAGAATTCAGATTAATAAAAGGACAAGATATATTTGAAGACAACTGTACTCAAGATATCTTACATTTATGGTACCTATAGACAAGTGATATCAGATATATAAATTGAAGAGTTCTGTATACCAGTTATTGTTTGTCTTTTCCTATGACAGATTTTTGTGAAATACAAACAGGGACTATCATTGTACATCTATTATGGGGATACTCAGATTACAACTACACAATACAGATATTCACTCCCCTTGAATTATAAAACTCCAGGTTATTTCTAACTAGTATTGAAATATATTAAATATAGCATTGGAGAAGTTTATAATCTACTTTCAAATAAACAAAGAAATGAACAATTGTAGGATATTCAAATCAAATATAGTTCATTCGAACCTATATTTATACAGCTCAAAATTGACATTCCATATCTGGATTTTACAGTTTTCAATATAAATAATATTTGCATGGCTGATGATGATACGACTTCTATACAGTTGCATTATTTTAAGACATATAGCAACTATACAGAAGAATTCATTCAATTTATTAATTAGATATTGGAATCATCATTGACAAATAGCTTATATCTACGCATTGAAAAGTGTCAATTTCAAAAGGATATAATGAAATATCTAAGAGTGATTATATCGACAATTGCAATTTGTATGAATTCCGATCAGATAGTATCAATACATAACTGGAACCCACAAATGATGGCAGTAAATCGATGACTCAAAGTTATTTTAATACTATTATACCTCTGAGGATTTTGCATTCATATTACGTATTGGCTTCTCATGTGTCAGAAGATAGAACCATCGACATGGCTTGGGAATAAAGATTAACTATTGAGTAAAGGAAACCTTCAGCAGTTGAAGTTTGAGAGATATGTGTATATGTTCAACTCACCTCCAGTTCATTGCCATTTTGATAACCACAGAAGTTATTTGCAAATAGATGGTTCTGATTATATTTGCACAGGAGATTAAAAGATACTATGATAATAAAGATGTTTTACTTCCAGGGGTATATTAGTCAAAGACACTCTGCCTTGCAGAAGTTGATTATGATACTTACCACAAGGTATTGAAGGCTATTGTAAATTTATTGGATTGATTGAGATCATAGTATTATGGGGCATTACACCAATGCCAGATACTTACGAAGTATAAATATCATGACTATTGTAGTACAACAAGACTTTCATTTGATGTAATGCTTATGGTCCAGATGATTATTCTGTTTTAAATACAAAATAGAGTCTTAACCTCGAAAACCAAACGGAAAAGTATGTATAACCACTCCAAGTCTTGGAGATCTTTCTAAGAGGGAGGATACAATCCTACAACTGCAGAATAGGTTGTTCAAAATATTCAGAATCAACTGAAACAAATGCATATGGTTGTTCATAGCCTGTTTGTATATTGCGATCAACCCATTTCCATATCTTCACTGAAGCTAATAAGAGTAACACATTCCCAGACAATATGTTGCAACATATTTATGAATACAGAAGCCTCAGCATGATAATGCTAACAGAATAAATTGTCAAAGATCATAGGGTATGATACTGTAAAAGGTTATTTCTCCTGGAGAATGATGAATTGTGAGTAAACATAATCCAGAAATTTCAGATATAGCTTTCCCAGGTTGCCAGGGAAATGTATCCATGCTTAACTACAAGAATTAGCAGTATAATTGCAGCATAATACAAAACCATATTAATAAAGGTATTTCAAATTACAATATCCGTTGATAATCAAGGAGCACACAATATGCAATAGTGATATATTCTAGAACTTAATCAATCACAACTATAAAGAATTCACTAATTCCATAATATATCTGGTGCAGATAACCCGGCATGTACAACACAGCTGGACCGACAACCTAGGCTGGGTGGGGACCGGAAGGAATGTGAATGAGGTTGTCATAAGTCTTGAGAAATGTGCTGCAAAACGCATTGAATGGGCGAGTTGGTGAGGCCTGCAGTATAAGACAGCAAAAACGGAGGTGCCACTGTTCACATGAACACAAGGCCCCAAGACCCACCGCAGGCCAAACCTGACAGCAAAGTTAATAACTCGGAGATGGCTCTATACAATTCGACAAAGTAGCAACACCCTTGCTGGGCGTCTGGATGGATGTGCACCGGACACTACAGGAGCACCACAACTGAGCCATTTGAAAAGCCAAGGCAGCCAAAGCTAGATGCCAAACACTGACAATGACTTTCAGGGTCAACCCACAAAGCATGAGAGCCATCCAAATAGCTTGTGACCAAGCTGTCGCACTATATGAGAGCGAGCTCTGCTGGGATTCCGAAGAAGTAGGCACTTGATATAATCTCCAATTTCTTCTAAATCTACTCGCTGGATCCATTCTGGGTGCACTGCCCACACCACCATGGGGGGCACTTATGAGAGAGGCAGGACTTATGCCCACGCCTGTAATCTCAGATTCTAGATATCAACGATTCACAGCTAGACTGGCAAACGCATTCAATAACAAGTTACAGGAGCTACACCAAAACCCCTCTCCCAGTGCAGCAATATGCAGAGTAGTCAAGAAAGAGCATAAACATGGCTGGACGATGGAATGCATCAACTGGCTGGCTCTAGGAGAAGAATTGGTCATCAAGACCATTACACTGGACGATGAAACCCTAGCAAAGAGAACCACACAGCACTGGGCAAGCGACAATGGAGCCAATGTTGGAGCAGCGGTCCGGACGTCATGGACATATCGATAGCGCTCAGATGATGGCCGAGTGGGAGCCGCAGCAGTGTGGCAACATGCCAATGAATAGAGGTCCTACAGTAGCTATTTGGGCACTGGAGGTAGGAAGGTGATTTCAACCAAGCAGTGGGCGATCGGGCTCGCGCTCGATGTGACAATCAAGAAGAGAATCACACTACAGCCAGATGTAGTGTAGACGAAGGCAGTTTTTGGTGATTTACAAGCCAACTTTCAGCGGATGGCACATCTGCAGATGGGCCTTTGACAGAGAGTAGCGAGACAGATCAATGGGAGGGCATCAGCCCTCCTTGCCGATGGTGTTGCAATTGAGATCGAATGGGTCCAAGGGCACTCCGGCATCTGAGGGATTAGAGATGCACGCCATGAGGCACACATAGCACGAGAGGGCAATGGTACCGCCACAATACAGTGGCTATACACTTTCACTTCGAATACAGCCAGATGGATCTCCAAAGGAAGATCAGCAGCGAAGGCCCAGTGGGAGACAAACAAATGCAGCGAACACTTCGGCTACAGACTGAAGGGTAATGCATGAAAGAACAGACCTATCCCAATGGCAAGCACAGAGTCATTGGTAAGAAGACTCTACCAACTAAAGTGAAGGCATGCACCAACATGTGCTTACCTAGAACAGTTCAAACACTGAGAGAACAGCAAGTGGTGGCGGTGTTGGGGAACAGTGGCCCATACACGGGAGTATCTCCTCTGTCGCTGCAGCCGCTGGCAATACCAGCACTGGGAGCTCTGAAAGCAGGTGAAGAAGGAAACAGGTTAGAAAGTAGGCGGGTTCTGGTTGGCACAGATATCGGAGCCATTTTCTATTCAGATATGCCATATGGAGGTGACGGACTTCCTGGTGGCAAAGAACAGCAGGTAGATCCTGCCGGGGAGAGGTATGGATGATGGAGTAGCCAGTGTTTTACCTTACATAACATTTTATTTTTACATTTCTTTGTCAGCGGTGACAAAGGGTTGTTGTTGGGAGCTCTGCGATCAAACTGGCTCACGCTGGGATGGGAGGGTTAAGGGCCTGTCATACTCTAGCTAGAATAAATACAGTATGAATAAGCAATAATAACAACAACACAGCTGGACCTGTGAATGTGCAGATTTATTGGAAAATAATGCAACCGAATCTTAATCATTATGTGGCAAATATCAAGAAGCACATCACATACTATCTTCTGAGTATTGGAACCAATATTAGTAGTAAAGAAACAATATAAAAACTTGTTAAAGCATTGTCCAGTGGGAATACTAAAATGCAAAGACTTGATTGGATTTTGAGTAGCAGTTGACTGACATTTAAAACTGAACCATTGTGTCACCTGCAATACTCTTGTAGATGCTGAAATGTTAGCCGATGTGCTGCTTGGAAATGTAGAAAGTCCATATTAATAACTACTGTCTATGATTTTCAATTAGGGACTACTATTTGCCTTGGTGTTTTGGGAAACAGTGTAGCAGAAGCATGGGGTTGCAAGCAAGCTGTCAATGACTTTCCACCAACACCTGAATAGACAGACAACACAGGTAAATCATAGGGTAAAAAAATATCTTGAAATCTTCATAAATATTCAACCAAATGACTGGGTAAAGCAGATATCCCTTGTGGAGTTAATAGCAAATAGCCAGTCATGGAGAATAACAAAGTGCAGATTACTGTTTTCAGTGCAGGGTAAGATCCCCTCAATATTAATTGCAAATTAAGTAAAACTTGACTGGAATATTCAAATGGCTGAGGCTGAGAAAATGCAATAAAACAATGCAATAAACAACAAGTTTGTTTAAGTTACAATGAAACTGAGATAGAATTTAAAGAAAGCTAATGAGAATCATTTCTGACAATTCAGACTAAATATCACAGCAGAGGATATCATGCAGTTCAATGAGGTCACCCACCTATTAACAAAGCTAGATTTAAAGTGATTGTGGACAGTAATGTATTATCTGAGTTATATCCCCATATACAATGCAATTTAATTTTCCAGCTTCAGTTTAAGTTTATCAGGTTTATTTCAACTTCCTATTAGAGTTTGATGTATGGCAACCCATCAGCTGGTCAGCATATTCCTCTACCTTCTCCTGTCAATGTTAGTAGAAAAGAAGAATCACAAGAACAGGATCTTATAGTTCCCCATATATATCAATGTCAGGTACAGTACTTTGTCTAGTAAAGGAGGTACTTGTCTTCAATATGAATATCAGCAATATTTTCCATTGAACTCAAAGCACTAGATAAAATTTACAAACTTTATTGAGAAACATTAGTGCAGATGGAGAAGGTTCTCTAAGGACCTCCAATTTCAGAGAGCAATGCAGTGATTGTATAATGTGAGCAGTGATGAATAATATAACTATTATTATGTGATGAGAATAAATATGGGGAGTAGTTGATATTGTGAGATGTAAAAATGATATAAACAGAGCTGGTAGTACTGGTGGGATTATTTAGCATGATAAAGCAGTAGTTTGATAATTTGGAATATTAGAGTATGTAATCTGAGAATATTGATAACATATAGTTGCTGGTGTAAAGGATCCCAGTTGAGGTTTCGCATAGTATAATGTAGTCCAAATAGTAGTTTAGATGTACAGACAAACTGTATTTAAAGAGAGGTTATTTGGTATTGCAGACTTTCCATTACTTCTGCCATTTTCTATTCTCTTGTTCATAAAACCAACTGATGGGTTTGAAAATAATCTTTACACTGTTGTTTCGTTTGTTCATACAACCTTTGAATTTGAGTTTACAGTTATATTTTATTAGTAATATCACCTATATTTTACCTTGTAAACTACAAATAGACCTTGGAAATTCAGGTTGAAACTAACTCAAACAGAATACAGAGATAATCTTTATTAGTGAAATACTTTCTATCATATTCAGGAAAAATAGAGTACAGCATTATCTGGTTTAAAATAATGATCGATATAGAATTAATAGTAGAAACATATGCCAAATTGTATACTCAAATAATGATAATAATTAAAATAAGAATTGAACTGATTGGGCTTTCTCTGCACTACTAACCGTGTCGTGCAAAATCAATTTCAATAGAAAGTTTACAGTATCTAAATATATGATGAATTTAATATTCAGCTAATTAACATGTTGTTGCCTATAAAACAACTCAATAAAAATCCTTAACAATTAAAGTATTTTATTAACCGAGCATTAAAAAAGTTTTCTTACTGGTCGTTATCAAGTAAAATGATATCTAATATCAAAGCTGAAATATAGCAAATACAGTGTAGCAATTACTTTTATTGGTAAATTGTTTTCTTCTATACATGGTTACTATTAATGGTATCTTAACTCAAGTATACAATGAATGCTAACAAAACATGGTTAGTAGTTGAATATGTACAAACTTGAATATGACAGTTTCAATTGCGGATGTATGTACATATTATAATCTCTAAGTAGAAAATCAATGTGGCCAAAAAAGCTGGTTAAAATAAATATTAATACACTATTACACTGTACCTACATCTAGTTACATATTCTTGAGATATTAAGATTGCCACATAGTTATATTAAGTATAATAATAATCCTTATTATATGTTATAATTTTTAACTGGACTTTATATTACCTGAATTGATTATAACTGTGAATTAATATAGACAACTAGTTGTAAAATATATAACTGGAGTATTTGTGAATTGGAAGGAAAATTTCTGATTAAAGAATTATATAAATTACATTCAAACCGAAAACAAACTTTGATAAAATACTGGAATTTCTATCATTGCATAATCCTGTATATTTAATTGCTGTTAATTTAGCTAAATTCTAATGGACAATTTCAATAAATATTATTGTCCAAGTTCAGTTGAACAAGCCAAGGGGTTGAAGTATACTAGGTCATGTCTACTTGTTAAATAGTACAGTTTGTTGTGTGGAACTCAAATCTTTCATCAGTATCAATTCAAAATTGTTTCCAAAGTATATCTGACTTCTTGAAATAGGTATAAACTAGATCTTATGCATATTACTGCATATAACTGTTACTACAATTTGTAATTGCACTAGCATTTTCAATACTATAGAGTAATCTATATTTTAATTTTTGTGTATTATTTCTGCTTTTATAATTGAAATAAATTTAGCATGAGACAAATACCTACTAGCAAAGTTGTATGACATACTATCAATTAAAATGAAACCCTATATATCTTTGTTCTGACAGTAGTACACAGTAGCAATTTTGCACAAATCTATTCTATTTGTCTAGAACTCTATACTTCTAATTAATAGCTATCAAGAATTTCAAATAATGTTCCTTAGTTTATTGAATGAATAAGTAATAAATACATTATCTATAAGAGGATTCAAGATTAGTATATTATTGTATATATGACAAATACACAAATTCTATAGTTCCAACTCTCTAATAGGTTATTTTGTGGTCAGGAAATAATAAAATGAGAAGATTAAAGTTATATAAGTATATTCTGATATGGAGACTATATTCAAAGAAGTAAAGCAATTAGTTATCAGCTTTTCTGCTTGTCTGATTTAGTATGTAATATCTTGAGTTACAGAAGTTATTGTTATACTAACTTTGAATATACTAGGGAATACATCAATGAAACACTGTATTTTAAATAAGGTACTGGCAAATTTGTAAAATATTTATTTGCACAATATCCGGATAACTGAATTATTGTGTTAATATATGGATATTTGCCAGCTTATAGTAGCCTTTCATATATTCTGACAATTATTTCACTATGACTTATATTAATTCTATAGGTATATTGACAATTATTAGTTCCTACAATTAAAGTAACATTTGAAACTTAGTATTCCAACTTAGAGTTCTCATAATATACCTTTTAAATCAACAGATATTGTTAAGTATTCTCACAATCTGTTTTTTGGAAATTCTTATACAATGTCGTGAAAACTAAAAACATTTTCCCTTTACTGTGAAATATAATATCAGTACAGATATCCTATAATAAAGTTGTCACTCCATGTGGTGACTTTTAGTATGGTATGTATTACTTGTACACATCTAATTTTGGGTTTGCGGATGTCTGTAAAGCTGTAGTAAAGATAATGGAAACCTGGAGATAATGAAGATGTTGATAAGTATAATAATAATAATTATAATAGTGATAATGATATTGATAATAATCATGGAGATGGTTATTATGAATGTACAGACCACAGTACAGGTGTGTGCTGCTGTGTGACTGCTCATTCCCCACCTGGTACTTCATGTTCTGTGAATGCAGCTACCAGAATCCTGCTAGAGTTGAAATGTAAGTCTAATAGGTATAACAAACCACCAGAAGTGCCATCGTTGCAGCCAGCTGCATCCACTGCAAATCTATCTGGTATCAACTGTGTCAGTACTATCATGAGTATGCACAATCAAATCAAGGTGATTGCAAGATCAGCCCCATCTGCGCCTTATATGAGCCTTATCCGAAACGGTGTTCCCCCGCTAAAGTAAACTATATGGCATGACGAACCATCTAATCTAATCAATCTGACGCTGTCCGGAGACTTTTGACATCGACCAACATTATCCGTATCCTTCAATCATTCCATCCATCATCCATCCAACCATCTATTCACTCATCCATTTATCCACCATTAAAGCCTTCTGGACTTTTCGATCGCAATCAACCTTGTTCTAACATTGTGATATGGCGAAGTACGATAGATCTGCTGCTGCCGACAAGGGAAAAGGAACCGCATCAGACAGTCCCCCGAAGCATAAAACAATCAAGGTCAAAGGTGTGGATTGGGGTGACCGGAAGGATGAGGTAACGGAAGGCATGTTGAGTGAAATACTGGACTTCATATCGCAGATTGCTAATCCGAACTAGAGTTGTCCGAAGACGACCAACAGCTAAAGTCGGACCTGGAGATGCTTGTACACCGATTGGAGGTTTGATTGATCTTTTATCAGTTTGTTGGGTTGACTGATCCAAATGTGGATGTGACCATAGGAGGGCGAACAAGAAATGTATAAAACTTCGCTCGATCGGATTAAAAATTTCATAAGAACATCAACATCTTCCATGACCGCCGTTCCTAAACCACTGAAGTTCCTTCGCCCTCATTACAATACCCTTACGTCTCTCTACGAGACATGGCCTGAAGGAGACGACAAGGTGTTTGAAGCTTGCTACAAGACCATTAGAAATCCTCTGACCATCTACAGGTTGCATTCGCCGATGTTCTCTCAGTGCTTGGTATGACATATTCCGATGAAGATCGATTGGATTCTCTGAAGTACCGACTACTCTCACCAACCGACGATCCTGGTGCTTGGGGACATGAGTACGTTAGGCATTTGGCCCTTGAAATTGGTACCGACAATGCGAGACGGGGCAAAGCGGGAGATGAGGTATTCGCAAAGGACTTGCTCGATTTAGCCTTGTCACTGGTGCCATTCTTCCTGAAGCACAATGCTGAGGCCGACGCGGCAGATTTATTATTTGAGTTGGACAGCATCGAGAAAATCCCACCCTTCTTAGATGAAAACACTTATGCCCGCGTGTGTTTGTATATGGTCAGGTGTGAATCCAGGTGCATCCTCTTTGTCTTGAATTCTAATGGTGTTTAGTATTGTTCCTTTACTTTCGTTTCCGGAGGACGTTAAAACATTGCAAACCGCACACACCATATATCGTACATTCAACAAACTGGCTCAGGCCATGACTCTGGCCATCCGCCTTAATGATGTGAACTTGATTCAGGAGAATTTTAAGGCCGCCAACGACCATGCGCTGAAGAAACAGCTCGCATTTTTAGTAGCCCGGCAAGGAATTCGGATAGATAGTGAAGATGAGGAGGTTGCAGAATGTCTCAATAACACAAGATTGACGGAGCATTTCCTCGCATTGGGTAGAGAGCTTAACATCCTCGATGCGAAAACGCCTGAAGACATTTACAAGTCTCACCTTGAAAACTCCAGAGGATCGGGAGCGTCAGTGGATAGCGCTAAGCAGAACCTGGCAAACAGTTTTGTGAACAGTTTTGTCAATGCGGGTTTCACTAATGACAAACTGATGCTCACTGACGAGGATAGTAATAGCTGGGTGTACAAGAATAAGGACATGGGGATGTTAAGCGCAACAGCTAGTATTGGAATGATTCATCAATGGAATGTTGAAGGTGGTCTCGGTATAATTGATAGGTTCATGGAAGCTTCTGAAAGCAGTATTAAGGTAAGTCAACAGAGACACCTGCGTTTTATGTGCCCATTTTTGATTAGTATTTCAGGCAGGAGCAGCGCTTGCAGTTGGAATCGTCAATTCCGGAGTAAGGTCGGAAGCAGACCCTGCGTTAGCTTTACTGGGTAATGAACAATATCTCGACAATAAAATCCCCGAAATAAAGAGTAGTGCTATCATGGCCCTTGGTTTGGCATACGCTGGATCACAGAGACCGGACCTTCGGGATTTACTGGTTCCTATCGTGGCTGATTCCTCCCTGGCATTACAGGTCTCTGCGATGGCAGCCATATCGCTTGGTCTGATATTTGTTGGCTCTGGTGATGGCGATGTTGCCGATGGCATCCTACATTCTATTGTGGATCGAGAAGACGCAGTGCAACTCAAAAACGAATGGAGTCAGTTTCTCTCTCTCGGGTTGGCTTTGCTGTATATAGGTAGACAGGAAGATGCGGATGCTACTCTGGAAGTGTTGAAAGCGGCCCCGCAGCCAATTGGCAAGGCTACTGGTGTGTTAGTTGAAGCTTGTTCATACGCTGGTACTGCAAATGTGGAACGGTACCAGAGAATGCTGATTCATTGCAACGAACACATTGACACGACCGACGAGGAGCACAAAGGCGACGATGTGTTTCAGTCATACGCTATCCTCGGGATGTCACTAATTTCCATGGGTGAAGATATTGGAGCCGAGATGGCTCTGAGAGCATTTGGTCATTTAATGCACTACGGCGAACCAGTCATTAGAAAGACTGTACCGCTTGCCATGGGTCTCCTTAACGCATCGAATCCTCAGATGAAGGTTTACGATACACTCTCTCGGTACTCTCACGACAATGATATCGATGTTGCAATCAACGCCATCTTTGCCATGGGTCTCGTGGGTGCCGGCTCCAATAATGCCAGGTTGGCGCAATTGTTGCGACAGCTGGCAAGTTACTATCACCGAGATCCAAATGCTCTTTTCATGGTCCGGATTGCTCAGGGTCTGTTGCATATGGGCAAGGGAACACTCAATGTGAATCCTTTTCATACGGACCGAAGCGTATTGAGTAGGGTGTCAGTCGCGGGCTTGTTGACAGTTGTTGTGAGTTTGCTCGACGCAAAGAACTGTAGGTGTTATCAGCCATACCATAATATTGACATTTACTAATATTCTTTAGTCATTTTGGATTCTCATCATTACCTTCTTTACTTCATTGTGCCATCTATGCACCCTCGGTTCTTGATAACTTTAGATGAAGAAATGCAGCCTCTTCCTGTTAGTGTGCGCGTTGGACAGGCCGTTAATGTCGTTGGACAGGCGGGAAGGCCAAGGACGATTACAGGATGGCAAACACACAATACTCCAGTATTGTTGTCATATGGTGAAAGAGCTGAGCTGGAGGATGAGGAGTACATTGCGTTGAGCCATACTCTGGAGGGTTTGGTAGTACTGAAGGTTTATCTCCGATTCCATTAATTGTGCAACAGCGATAATGCTAACTGGTGCTTCCGTAAGAAAAATCTGAGATGGCAGGGCATGGAGAACTAAGTTGGGTGGCGATTTTTCTCAACTGTTAACCAGATCTTTTCGTGTCGTTGACAAGGTTGAATACTTTGTCTGGAGGACAAATCACCATATTTCTGACTTTCTTGTAAGCATTAAGAAACCGACGTGCTGTTGATATTACGGAATAACTTGTAACGTTTTAAAAACACCCTTCCCTGGTTCTAGAGGCAGAATCATTTTCCCGACACCCACATGGTAGAACCTATTACACAGCACTCGGGATACATGAAGTATGGCTCCCTTCTAGATATGGTGATATAGGTATTTTCCACATCAAGCAGACTCTGCTAAGGGTTAATTTTAATTACTTGCTATGCTTATGTAATTGTACTGTAATAATTTTAGCTGAGCAAATTTTGAACTGTCATTACAAAAACCTACATATTTAGTATAATTACTGTAACCTTTGAATATACTTTCACCTAAATAGCTATCCATATATCTTTCGCTGAGAGAATAAGGTATATGTATTAATTATAACTGAATTCACTATTGAGTTAATAGTTTAGTACTGACAGTTGGGGGTGTTGATAAGGCACTATGAATATTTATAACAGTAATTGTATGTGGCACTATACAATTATTTCTGTGGTAAGAGAAAGACTTGTGTATTATAATAACCCTTCAAATATAGCTGTTGTCTGCTGTTATATTTCACTGAGAATTTTCTATTATTCTACCTTTTAAAATGTCAAGATATCAGTTGGTAGGTCGAATTTGTATACTTTCCAGTTCAAGTTAGAATTGAAAATGACTAAAATTGGTACTTAACATAAATAAAATATTCAGCAAATTTGAATATATTAGTACAGATATTAATAGCGATTTAATAGATCTGTACTTCTTTACCATTCTTCTATTATGCTATTCTTTTTCTTTAAATTGACTTGTCATGTATCTTCTATTATCAATAAAATCACTAACTTCTTGCTTTTTCTGCAGAAGCAATCCAGTATACATTATATAAATATATATATGCATGTCACTGAATTATTATAGGATGATGAGTTATTGAAAAAAATACATCAAAGTAACTATTAAATTTGATTGACAATATCTTTTCATATATTGGTAACTACATTGTATACTATCAAGATTACAAAGACCAATGAAATGCACATACTGTATATTGACAACAGCTATAATTATTTGCAGTTAAAGCCATCACATGGCAGTTTGAAATGTAGGTACAGCTATTAGTTTTTGAGAAGAAGATAGTGGGTCATGCTTTATAAACTTATGTATATCAAATATGGCTGCACTATTAACAAGTGATAATATATTATCTTGTTACAATGAATTAAATAGAGTATCTGAGTGTTTACATGATGATCAATGGCTTGCAATGACAGAAATTGCCTTTTTAGTAAATACAACATTGGAGGAAATGGAAAAGATTATATTAAACCTATTTAAATTTACATATATTAACTGAGCTTATAAGAATATCAAATATTTACCAGCAACAACATTTATATAGCTTGAAACAATTTCATATTTAATAAATCGACTGGAATTTTGCTACTGAGTAAGATCAACAAATTGTACTATGAGATGATAAGCCAAATTACATACAAGTCTGTAATTTATAATGTTAAATCTCTATTTTATATACTTCGAATCTTATTGACATGGTAAATAACATTACTTCAAACAAATAATTCTGTAAAGCTGAGAATCAGTCAAAGGATAAAATATCTCTATCCATATATTACTCCATACTTAGATAAATACCCAGTTCTCTGTCCACTACAATTAAAATTAATTTACATTACCAATATCTTCTTTATAGTAATTAAGCTTCTTTACTATACTGGATTCAGAAACCCTAAACCACAGTAGAGATAATTTTACATATATGACTATAATCACTTTATTTGCAATAGCATTATCAGTTATTAAATATTTTGTAAAATGTAATCTAATTCTACATTACATTTCAAGCACACTACCAGTCTGCTCAACTGTATGCTCCCATGCAAGCACTTAATACAGTTACATGTACACCTTTAAGTATACTCCCAGGTACACTCCTAAGTATACTATCAAGTACCCTTCCAATTTTACTTAATTGCATATTTCCAGCCTACTTGACTGTAAGTTCACAAGTCAGCTCTCGTGATACTCCTAAGTTTGACTACTCTACAAAGTTTACCTCCAACTATGCACTCAAGTATAATTCTGAGCATGCTGTCAAAGTCTCTTCCAATTGCACTTGATAGCACACTCCCATCATGCTCAACTGTATTCCACCAAGTATGTTCTAAAGTCACACCTAGCTACACCTCTGAGAAAACTCCCTGCTGCCCATCTGGGTTTCTCTGACATACAGTTCCATGTGTACTCTCAGTATGCACCCAATTGCACTTGATAGTACACTGCCAGCCTACTTGGCACTCTGCATCCAAGTATACTTTCAAAAGGCAAGACACTTCCCATCTTACCTAACTATATGCTTATATGTAGTGTTAGCAACAGTTCCAGGTTACCCAGCCACAGTCAGGGATGGAACTGGAACCATGGCCTCAGTTCCGTTCTGGAACCGCCAACAAACCTATCTGCTGAGAAACGCAACAGCCCAATGATGAGCAGTTCAAAACCCAAACCGCACCTAAAACCGTCGTTATTTTGGCCGGGTTTTGCATCCAGCAGAGCCTCATTTTCGTGAACTCAGAACTTTGGCTCCAATTAGGTTTTTGAGTTCTGATTGTATCACAAGAAGTTCTATATGTAAAATATGCAGTTTTGGGTGTTCTTTCCCCTCCCGGTCTCCGATTTGCAATCTGAGCAATATTTGTTGAGTCACTGTGAAATAATGCCAAAAATGGGGCATTATCGCAGCAACTCAACAAATATTGTTCTGATTGCAAATTGGAGAATGGGGGGTGAAAGAGCATCCAAAACTGCATGATGTACATATATATCATATTGTGGGACGATCAGAACTCAAATACTCAATAGGAGCAATAGATTTGGGGGTGGAACCAACCAAAAAACTGTGGTTTTAGGTGAGGTTCAGATTTGTGATTGGGTAAAAGCTGTTGCAATGGTTCCGGTTTGGTTCCAACCTGGGACCACAACTGAATGAGGAATGTGGAACCATTGCTAACAGTACCTATATGTATACTCCAGGATGCTGTATGGAAAAACGTCCTGAGTTACAGATATGACCGACCAGTAGATGTGAAGGTGATGGCAAGTGGCATGCAGTATTCTATGAGTGGTATATAATTGGTAGCTGGTGGTAGATGGCTGGTGGCTGGTAGCTAGTGGCTAGTAGTGGGTAGTTAATAGTAGAATGTGGCAGGCCAGTGGACAGCAGCAGGTGAACAGTAGTAGGTGGCAAGTGGTAGACAGCATATGTTGAATAAAATCATGATGTTAGATGATATTATAATCTGCACCTTATCTTTTGTAAGGCCACTACAATGACATCTCACAATGTCTTAGGTTACTGTGTTTACAATTCCAACTTTAAATTATTTGTAGAAGGTAGAATATTGGATGATGGGGAGAGTAGATCTCCAAGTCAGAATTTCCAGCAGAATCTTCTGCCCACTTCCCATTAATTTTAGGGAAATCTGTGAATATTCAGTTACAGACTGATGATGATGATTATGTTGGCAGTTATGATCCTGGTGATGGTGTTCGTGAGGGTGACTTGAATGCCAGAAGCACTGAAACAAGTTGGTTGGCTACATATACACAATTTTAGATTTATAGACTTGTACTCTGTAGGCTATATATATCTTAAATAACATTGAGTATAGTCAGACAATGGCAAAAAACTTATAGCTTGAATTCATAACAGGTTCAAATTACAGCTACTTGAAATACTTAGCACAGAGAGTGAAAATGTTGTTATCAATTTCAAAAAATTGATATATTCTGCTGAATTCAATTCTACCAGCTCTGAATAAATTTGGCCAATGCTCAAAATGCATTGACTATAGGACTATGGAACTGGGAATATTACTGAAGAGAGTGACATTAAACTGGAGTAGAATAATTTACATACCAGAAGAAGCCATTAGCTTAAAACTTGTTTTAAAGTTCTTACTATGCAGACTAAACAACTTTTGTTTTCAGCCAAGTCAATAAAGACAGCATGAAAGTTTATATTGGTTTTGAAAATATTTGAAATCTATTCTATCTGTATTACTTATATTACTGTATATGGTGTGGTACATGCAGCAGCTACATTCGATATGCTTGTTTACAGATAATGTGCGATATAGGTTCTAATTGAATTTTAGAGTTAAAATATATAAATAGTATCCAAAATAATATTCTTCTTTCTCTCTATCTTGATACAGATAGTGATTTTGAGATTTCCAAATCTGATTTCGGCAGTGAATATTTACTGGATGATAAAACTGAGGTAGTATAGACAAATTTCAAACTGGATCAAATTTATCTAATAATATTGAATCAATCCATATCAAGTAATTCCATATTTGGCAGTAATGGTATTTTGGCAGCGGAAGAGTATTAATTGACATCTGCTTTTTGAAAAAACTAATATAGTAAATATAACGTGAATATTAAATACAAGTCAAATAAGACTGAAAAAATGAAACATAAAAAGTATTGAAAATTGAATACAGACTTTATATTGCAATATATACAATCCACTACCATATAAAGTATAACCTATACACTTTCGTATTGATTTCTAATACTAACAAAAAGTGAGAAATAACTACCCCAGTAAAGAAAATTCCTGTGCCAAGTATTTTACACTCTTCAACTATTGAGATATTGTGCAATGTATTCAGTTTCATCAACAGCATTTAGAAATTATAGTACACAGTAAAATTCATTCTCTATAGCCACAGTCTGTCAAAGGTGAATTACAATACTTTCAAGTATATATATACAGTTAATGAGGTTTGAATTTGCAAGTGATTCAAATAATTGGAACTATTCTACATGGAATTCATTGTAAACACTTGCAATAGCTGTCCTGTTATACAATAACTACAGTTTTTGATAATTAACACTAAATGCACTGAGCCAACTGTCTGGGATATATCAATACAATATCTTTCAATCCTAGTTTTGGTACAATGTATGCAGGTGGTTGATTAATGCCTTTAAGCTATAAAATTAGCATGGATGTATTGCTTCCTATACAACATGTAAATCACTACTATATGTAATATAATACTTAAACTTTATTTTACATGAATACATCATTCAAAAATACTGCTATACCTCTAATATAATAATGTTTACATGTCTCTTCACCTTTCTTTATTATACTAAGAATCTGATTGATTGATATTATACCACCTAGCATTACTCTCTATTTTATATATATAACCAGCTGACTCTTTTAAAAGTACACAACTTGATGCCATCAAACAATCATCATATGCAATATGACAAATTTGGCATACATTCTTCAGTTATGGAAATCTATTAGAATAGCATTGCTAAGATTATCATTTGGCAATTCAGATATGAATTAGTGTTGTGCAGAGTGTGAATCGCTAATAGGACAGAGAGTGTATTTACCAAGAGTATTGAGAAATAGTACAGATGGAGGGTATCATCTGGAATACAAAATTTCATTTGCCAATGCAACTGATTGTTATCATCACATTTTGAACACTCAGTAGTAATATTGTAAATAATTTGATAGAAAGAATTGCATTATTCTGTGAAATTAACAAAATAACTGATATATACAGCAATGTTTAAGTAATGCTGTATTATTTTGTAGATCACACAAAATTGAATAACCTTTTGACTTTCATTTATCTAGGATGTAGCAAGGTGCAGAAAGTACCTATGTGAACATTAATATCACTCTGATGAAGATAGTTACAAATTCTGCAGCCATATAGATAGAGTGGTTAAAATCTACCAAGTATTGTTTTCAGAATCTAACATAACTGCAGTATATAATTTACGATTTGAAATGTATCAATGTAACTGCTAAATATATAAAGACAGATGTTACTGAGTTTTACTGATACAGAGACAATTTTGGTAATTTCCATAACAATATATCAACAATGAAAGGTGCAAAAATATTAAGAAAGTAGCTAACCTAGAATCTGAAGTCTGATTATAAATATTATACAGCATAGCAAGAGCTATTAGTAACTGCTGAATATCAATCCATTAAAAAATACAAGACTTATATCAAAACAGAATAAAGAGTTCAATTTAAACTTTCATACGATATAGCAGCTGTATTACTTTGTGAAATATATTCATGAACTCAGATAGATTTGAAAAATAAATTCAACACTACTAGGAATATTTGGCATAGATTATAAAGCATTGTACTAACAAGTGAATCTTTTAGACTCATCATGTCAAACTTAAAAAATACCAAAATTACGACAATTTCTACTGCAAAAGCAAGTAATATATCAAGCCAGTGGAGAATTATGATTAGAGGAAGCATATTGAGGCAATATGAGTGGCAGATCAATTGGTTAATGGTTGAACAGTGTATATAAGGGTCTCGTGCTGATCTTGGAGAGTGATTTACCAAGGGATAAGGTGAATATTGGTATTCTATTTCATTATAATATTATACAATTGGCAGCTGGACTGGGTGGGTTCATTGAGATGAGACATTGTGGTAACTAACTGACTATTGTCGGATAGAGTTTGTAGCGATTTTGGGAAGTATAAATCATAGTGGGAACAAGCATTACGATATTGTCTAAGATACTGAAAATAACACTAGTATTGTAGATATATATGTATGAAACTCCACTGCATTACAGTGGTACAGTTTCAAAAGCCATATGTAATCTTTATTAAACTGGATTCTAGTCCATATATTTCACTTTTTTAATACTGTTGAAAGTAGTGGAATCCATAATGCTCAATTAGGTTAGATTACTTTGATAGGTATATATTCCATATTTTATATTTATGGGATGGTGATTATCAAATAGCACAAGTCAGTTCCAATAAAATCTTCATGTAATAAGCAGTACTACTATAACTCGGATTTTAGTTATAAAATCGAATAACCTGTACATTTGCATGAGATTCAGTATTTGGGTAATACACTTTGGTTCTCAACTACATTGAATATGAAATTGTAATATTTAGTTAACATAATTCCTCTATCTACTGTGTAACAAAAGATGACGATGCAAATTGAAGAACTATATGCGAAGAAATGTTACTGCGGTATCTGTTTGGTATCTGAAATAATACAGGATATTGATTTGGTTGCCACCAAGAATATTTTGAAACTCCAACTGAGCATTTCTACACTTCACATAATCTCAGATAAAACTAATTTTGAATACTTCATGGCAGTTGGAATATTTTGTATCAAAGATTCGGTGAAGCATTGCCAAGGCTACTTATAATGGTAATACTAATTCTTGTATGATTATGATAGTCAAGATTGGTACCAAGATAAGTCTGTTCGTGTCAGTACAAAATATAATTAATGATATATTACTGCAAATGTCAATATCACAGTATAAATTCTGAATGTTTTAGAAACTAGCTGTCTTCAGAATAGATATTTGTTTCAGACAATGCTGTACATGATGTATCCTCTATTAGTCTAAAAGCGAAGTGTTAGAATTCTCAATTTGAGATATGATTAGATGTAGTTGACAGTAATAATAGTGCGACAAGTAATTTACTCTGTATTGAATGTGGAAAATTGTGCCAGTGTGTAAATAGTAGACATCTTTTGATACTGGTTCTATATGTAGAAGAACTTATCATAGGTATCTACTACATTTGCACTATTGCCAGGGTGAAATTGAAACAGTCAGACCAGTAACAACAAGTACAGTTGAATAAAGATTATATATTCGGATATTGTTAGATAGGGATAACATGAATAACTGAATGTAATCCTGTTACTGACCTGGCAAATACTGATACTTATTTTTCAATGTATTCCACAATACTCACCTGGATGTGGGAAATAGTTGTCCTTGTAAAGATGGAGAAATTAACATCACATTAGTAGATTTAAATATTTTAAAATCAACTAATATTTATTTTGCTGGTATACATTACAAGTTACTGGTAGCAGTCAACTTCAACCATCACAAAAATTACGGAATATAAGAATATATCCCAAAATACAGAATATTTTACTCCCACGATACTTCAGATACATTCAGTTACTGTAAGTATTTCTATTTTCAACCTACAGATCGATTTTGAAATAATACTTCAAATAGATGCTAAGTCTTATCCATGATACTGTTAAACAAAGATCAGTAATTGGTGGCAGAATATTTAGTATCAACTACAAGTAAATATGCCAATTGTACTGGTAATTTGCATTTTTTGAAATATTCACAAAATAAATATTTCAGAAGATCAGCATATCTGGAAACTATATCTAATGAATCCAGATATTTAAAATGATTTCCACAACAACCTAATCAGAGTATGTAGATTTTAATTTTATTCATTTGATATCTTCTAAATGCTGTTAACAATATTGATAAAACAAGGTATTATATAGTTGAACTTAGGCTAGTCTGTTGATGACAGTTTAACGGTGCAAGTCCATCAGCAACAACACTAGTTTCCGTCTGAAACACCCGAGTGTTCAGGACGGCTCTGACAGCTCTGACGGAACCTCATACCCTCTGACGGAGAATTCGATGCTACCCGTCGCCCAGGCGACAGGTCGCGTTGCATACTTACCTCCATTACATTGCGCCTGGTATACGCACCATCAGAACGACACGTGTGTTACACTCTTGGCAGGGGCTGCAGTTATGCTGTAGCCGTTTACACAACGCCTGGCGATGTTTATGCCTTTCTTCAGCCCATAGCTACATTTTACCTCTCCGCTATTGCTATAGCTTTATACCGGATGCCACACTCGCCACATATATGTTTAGCTTTGAGATCTTGTCACATATTGCAATACAGTCTTCGCTTCGGATACATCGCTTGCCGTTGCATTTCCTTTGCCATTATTGTATTTTACAGGCCTGAAATATACAGTCTAATCTTCACACTCTCTAGTACTATGCCCTTAGTCCTCCACATTCTGCGTTGATCCATCATCGGCTTGCGATGCATCGTTGCCATCCTCGCACTCATACCCGTCGACATAACTGGTTCCCAGGTCAAACCTACTATGCCCTCAGTCCTCCACATTCTGTGTTGATCCGCCATCGGCTTGCGATGGTTCTTCCTCCTCATCCGCATACGCATCTTCGCCATCCTCGCCCTGATACCCGTCGACATCACTGGATCCCAGTTGAAACCTCTCGAGTTCAGTGATGGGCCGTTGTCGCCGGCTCGCTGTGGGGATGGCATCGCGCACATCGCTTTCATCACCTTCATCTTCGTAATGCCTCTGCCCCCTGGCATCCCGAAATGAAGATGGTCATCCGTGCAATTGTTGTTTATCGGGATGTTTGGGTCAGTGCTTCCGATCTCAGGCTCCTCAAGCGCCACTTTGGAGGTCAAATAATCAAGAAGAATAGCATTGTCAACACGCGCTGCTTCCACGCTGAGCACCATGGCAGGGGTTGGGTTCTCCGCCTGTTGGATCTGACGCTTGACTGTAGCAAGAGTGTTGTTATACACCCTCTGTTGGTAGCTCTCAGGTAGTGTGTTCCAGGTATTCATCAAGAATGCATATCTGTCTGCAATGCCAGGCGAGGTTAAGAACTTGCGACCCATTGCAGCGCAGCAGGATGCGTTCATACCACCGTCATTCTTGTAATTGAAGTAGTTTGAGCGATCAGGTCTGTCCGCTTTCAGCTTTGACTTGGAAGCTTTCGGATGAAAGCCTTTGTTCTTTTGCCACTCCAGGAGAGCATGGCGCAACGCAGTGCAGGTAAACATGATCAGTGGCGAGGGTAAATGACCGTCCTTGTCGTCAATCATGGAATTATAAAATCCATCAGCATACTTACCGCGGTTATTCGCCCGATGATAAAATTTGATGTAGATAAACCGCAGGATTGCTTCCGCCACGAAGTAAAGTGGACAGTGGCCATTCGGAATCAGGTTTCGACACTCTCTGCGTTGGATTTGAACCGCGTACACCACCTTCCACACGCTCTGCTAAAGGAAAACGATACTTATTGTCTGCCAGAGGGGAATCAATGAATTCCAAGCGGTGCAGATGATATAGCTCTGCTATATTGTCCATTGCGGATTGAATCAAATGGGATTTAACTTTATCGACTTGTGCGTGAACCTGGAACCAGTTTGAGTGTGTAATATCCAACGTGGGCCGTTGATTCAGCATACCTCTTTCAAGATCTCCTTTGTGCGTGCCTCAAATGCTATGGACCAAATGTTGTTTTCCTGCATTGCGGTGTTGCAGTACATCTCTATCATCAACCGGTGTGGGGCTTCAGCTAATGCTTTCTCAACGCGTCGTGTTGCATCACTTACCGTCTCGAAGTTGCTTGCACTCATAACCGGCCGTCTGTTCCACATTTTGAGCTCCAGGAGTCTGCCCTTTGCAAATACAAGACGCATCTTCTCCGAGTATCCACATCACTTGATGCTGCGTCTGCCAGAGACCACTGATCGCGGTATAGACACCCCGTGCATTTGCAATTGCCATTGCCTCTGCCTCTGACTCCTCTCTGTAGCTCGCGTTCGCAGTGGATTTGTAATGATTGCGCGGGCTTCTGGATTAGGGATGGGGGTAGGAAGGCTTTCAAGACCGCTGAGAGGATGGGGAGTGCTAGCAATGCTGGATGCCGGGCTGGATACAACGCGAAGCGTTGATTCTGTCTGTGAGGTTCCGCTGTGTGCTGGTTTGTTAGGACTGCTTGTACCCGGCCTGGCGGTTGGAGTAATTATTGACCGTCGCTGTGTAGTGGACGGGGTGATATCTGCAACGCGAGAATGGTTCAGCGAAGATGAGGGTATGGAGTTCTGACCTTGGATTGTAGAGGCTACAGAACTCCCTCCTTGAGAGGAATCCCTCTCGCCAGCCGGTACAGAAACGCCTCTCTTAGTAGGAGGAGGTTGAGAATTCCCTGACGCCCCACGCTTTTGTTGATTTTGACGACTTCGAACATTTCATACGACCGGAGACGTGACAGGGTGAGGGCGTAGGGAAGGCATCATCCGATATGGATGTTCGACTTTAAGAAAGTAGGAATACTATCTTCTGCATGCATATGCAACAGCAGGCGAGGTAGACTCCTATCTGAGCGACCATGGACGGATTCAACAAAAAAGAGAGGCGCAGTGTAGACCGCACTAGACTTTACACCCTGACAATACTCGGGGACGAGATCCCTTCAAAAGCATTCACATATGGGGCTAACTGGCATCAGATTAAACTCAAATTAAACTCAGAATTGATATTCACTGTTACAGCAACGTCTGAAGGTCTATTTGCACTGCTTGATGGGTGTTTATGCCTTCTTGGCGTGATTATCATCGTATGGCACTCATTCTTGGCACAATACTTTGAACCATCGATTGTTCATATCTTCAGCTTCCCGGTGGAAAACCCCCTTTGGCAGAGCTAATAGCATCGCACAGCGAACAATGACGTATTCTCTATCCCATGACCTCAGTTGCGTCTGCTTCTTCCTCTGCTAGGCATTGGTAGCCGTGTTGGATGGTTGCACAGGTGGGACAACCTGAGAACTACTCAGTTTGCTCCGAGATGCACGAGGTCTGAGCTGTAGAAATAATGTGTGATGCAAACGCCATGCCCAGCGTCGTAAACTGTCCTCTCCACGCGTACTGAATCTCATCTCGATGCTTGTCGTTCATGAGGTGCCTGGTGGTTCTGCAAGATGAAGGTTGGGCTGTGTTGTGTTCATTAACCAACAAAACTCACAAGTTGAACCAAGAAATCACCGGAACTCGAGTAAATATATCCCTTCTTTCCGCCTACACCTCCTTTCTCTTTTCCTCCCGTATTATACACACCGACAGCATCCTGATCTCGACATCACGTGACTTGCTCAAAACATCGCCTCTCGTTCCCAAACACACCCGATAACCTCACAACTTTGTACATTCCCCCTGGGCTGCCTTCCACTACATGCAACTGTATCATAATGCTAACGTTTCAGATGTGGATTCATTTTCAACTTACAGCGATGGCACCAAAGGGCAGCAGCAAAGGAAAGGGGAAGGCTATGGCAAAGATGGCCACATCGGTTGTAAATCGACGCTTGTTGTTGGATCAGGACCGTTTAAAGGAATTCATCTCGGAACACATCGTGGACTCATACGGATACACACTGTTTGCGGCATTATGGTCGAGAGGCCACGGGACCTATTTCATGATATAATCCTTCTTGATCCAGTCACGACTAGCCACCTTTCACAATTCCAGCTGATGTGGCCGCACCGCAGGAGCAGGAGTTCGCCTTTTTGGGAGTGGTGGGCTGCCTTCCGCTCATATATGGGGAAAATGCTTGACAAAACCCGCGACCAAATGAACAGTTGGAGGTGGGACAACCCCCGTGGTTTCGGGGATCAAGTCGATCGCTCCAATCGGCAGATAACGAGCTCGGGGAAGGTTAAACGCACCGGTGAGCGTTCCTCTTGGTATGGTAGTGATGATCTCAGGGCAAAGATTGAGCCGCCAAGCTGCCAGCGGTACAAACCAGGCGACTTCCTGGCCGTTGGACCACTGAATTGGGATGGGATCATCAACGAGGATGATGATGATGAGAACTGGGCGGATCCCGGAGCGCGGAGCAGTGGAAGGAGCGATCCTGGTGATGATAATGACAATGATGACGGCGAGGGTGAGGAGGACATGCAGGGCGGTGAACAAGGGACTGGGAAAGGGAAGGGAACAAAGCATGGGAAGGGGAAAGGGAAGGCGACTGAGGACGGGAAGGGGAAAGGGAAGGGGAAGGGGAACAGAAACGGTAAAGGGAAAGGTATTGTTAAACAACCCCAGGGGCAGGTGATATCTCTGGTGTCGTTGCTTTGCAGTTGCAGAAGGAAATGTCAGCAGCAGACTTGGACACAGAGGGCTAACTAGAGCGGGTATATTGTGAGCCAGAATCATCGCCCGCTGTGTCAATTTCCTCAGATGATGAGACCGACTCTACCGAGTCGGACAGCGAATATGACTCAGAACGCGATTCTGATGTGGATTTGCGCATCGAGGATGATGTGGACGCACTGGACGGCGTTGATTGAGATGGCGATGTGGACATGGAAAGGGACGGTGAAGATGAGGAAGATGAAGAGGAGGAAGATGAAGAGGAGGAAGATGAGAAGGAGGAAGAGGTGGTGGATGAGGAGGAGGATGAGGATGAGGATGAGGATAATGGCAAAGAACCTCGGACGATTGGCCAGGGAGAGATGGTAAATACATCGGCTGACGATGCTGATACGATGGTAGATGATCAGCCAACCGTGCTACCTGAGCAAGGCCAGGAGATGTGCGAGCATACCCCACTGCCACAACCTCCGGCGCCTGCCCCACGGCCACAAACCAAGGAGCCTCGCCCACGACCACAAACTCCGGAGACCCATATCCTCAGTGGGCTGGAGTTCTTGGGGGTTGTGACACCGCAACAACCTCGCCCAGCGGCGCTAACTCTGCGAGAAGCTGAGGCAGCCGGAAACACCTTAGGATGTCAATGTGGACCAGCAGCTACTGGGCGAATCGGCATGTGGCGAGAGTCTCCCCGATGTCGCTCTCCCTGAGGCGCGCCCGGATGGCTCGGTCTGCAAGGAGTGAACCAGTCCTCGCATTGTCGAGGACGCATGCGTTCGGGTTAGGGTCGGGTTTTTGTCTTGTGAGTCTCCTTTCCTGTAATCTATTGATCTCAGGCACTGATTAAGGCACTCGTGGAGGTGTTTTGTTCGTTTGGGTTAGGGTTGTGGGCTTGGTCGTTTCCTTTGTTCTAGGAAATTTATCTCAGGCATTGAGTAATACACGCGTCGCGAGGTTTTTGGATTGCTCAGGGTTTATTTTTCATTTACCCATAGTATTATGGGACATCGCACATGCAGTGTTATTGCAACTCCTGGCGTGTAAGGAACCTTCTTGTGATTGTTTTGAGGCTCAATAAATCTCTCAAGTATCATGAGCTTATACCCACACCAGACTCCTGAGGCCCAGCACCAACTTTCGTCCCATTCTACAGTGATTACTCCACTCCTCGCATGTCGTGGACAATGCCAGAGAAGACCCCTCCCCGTTGCCCCGAATTTCATGCAGAAAGAAGTTCACCTCAGACAGCTGGTGACTTCAACATATCAAATTACACCATCCAGTACACCTTCAAGTTGCACAGCAGAAGAATCTGACCGTTCGCAGTGCGCCTCAACGCGTTGATCCCGCTGAGCGTGGTGAATTCAATGCTAACAAAGATTCAGTCGAAGACTTGGACGCATTTCCCTACCTCGAACACCTTGACAACATCGCAGACTCGGAGTCTCAACCACCACCACCACCTCCTCGGCCGAGGATGGCATAATACTCCGGCGCCGGCGCTCCGCTGAGCGATTGCATTGCTGAGCCATTGGAACGCGACGCTCAGGGTGTCCTTGAGACGAACATCCAAAACAATCCCTACTACACGCTTGTGACGCGTGAAGAGTACAAATATATCCAGTGTGGGATCAAGAAGAAGGGCATGAAGACGTACTATGACAACGTGCTGAAGGAAGAAAACACCGCTCTGCGTTTCCCAAGCTTCAAAAACGGGGATTGCGTCCAGAAGCTCGTGGCTAGCATGCCAGATGATCTGCCTCTCGGGGAGTGGGAACTACACACTCTCGAGGATATGAAATGGAATGACAATCACCAATGCCATATCAACTACTGGAGTCGACACATCATCAAAAGCATGAGATGGTTGATGGGGCAGCCAGCATATGCCAAGCATCGTATTTACGCCCCTCAGCGTTGCTTTAACAGCGATACGCCACCGAAACGCCTCTATACTGAAATGCACACTGCGGACTGGTGGTGGGAGACACAGGAAACGAGAGATATCCGAGTATGATGACATGCTAACCGACGTTAAGTCAATGCTCAGAGCGCGGGATACACTTGTTCCCTTGATCCTTATGTCCGACGGAACGCATCTCTCAAATTTTGCTGGCGACAGGACAGAGTAGCCTGTAGATATGACAATTGGCAATCTATCTTCGAAGCTCCGCCAGATGCCCTCAATGCACAGCGTCCTAATGGTCGCTCTCCTGCCGATTCCGATCAAGAACCGCTATAATCCTCAGAAGCGGCTGAATGAGCAGCGGCAAACAAACCGAGAGGTGCTGAATGAGGTACTCCGGCGGGTACTCCACTATCTCACCATGAAACAAAATCCCAGCGCCGAGAGTGGGTATTACAACGTTCTCTGTGTAGATGGCAACTTCAGCCGTTGGAAACCTGTTTTAGCAGCATAGCTCGCAGATTGCCCTGAGTATAGCGACCTAAATCATCTCGAGCGACATGTCTGTTGTTGGTGCGAGTGTCCGAAGAACGAACTTGGAGATTATGTCCCTCCTGACAAGCACCACCCCCGGCAGGATCACAACCTATATCGAACACTCAGCGATGCCAACACCAAGGCAGCCAATGCTGAACTCTCGTCGCACCATGTTCACCGAGGATCCAACGTGTTTCGACATATTCCCTGTATCCTGAGCGAGCTCCTGAAGCCCGACCTGTTCCATACAATGCAGATCGGCATGCTTGATCACCTGCAGAAGTGGATTTTCCACTTCATGAAGACGCACAAACAGCTCGACATGTACGATGCAATCTGGTTATCCTTGCCTGCTTACCACCACCTCACACCAAAAACTAAGTCATATGAGGAAGTTTCTCAATGGAATGGGAATGAGATGAAGGAAATGAGCCGGTACCTGCTTGGAGTTGTAACCCAGTCTCTACGAGGAGGAAGCCCCGCTCAGTGTCCCATATTCAATCGCGCAATTGAGTGCACACAGGCATTGTCAGAATTCTATATGTATGCTCGATATAAATCTCACGATGATGCAACTTTGAGCTACATGGAAGACGCCTTGTGTCATTTTCACACCTTCAAGGTTGGTTTCTTACCCGGGCGAGCCGGCAAAAAGGCAAAGGCCAAAGCCAATACCCGGAGAACGGAGCTCGTGAAGATGCGAAAGGTAGACGAGGAAACGAATGCTGAAACATGGACACCGTCCAAGAAGCTGCACGAAATGAACGCCTGGCGGGATTATATCAGCCACGAGATAGCTGTTTCGAAGGAGTTAGATGCCAACTTCCACTTTCCGAAGATCCACTTGATGTCTCACTGGGTCAACCAGATTCGTCGATACGGAGCTATGCAACAGTATTCTGCCGAGAGACATGAAGAAGCACATAAAATGAATCTCAAGGATGGTTGGAACGCCTCCAATCACAATTTCAACTACCTGCCGCAAGTAATCACCTTTCACCATCGCATTCTCTGCTTTGAAATCAGAGAGCTCAATCTCCAAGCCCTCGCTCAGCGTCGAGAGAACAGCGCTGCCACCTGCAAAGTCCTCTCTTCTGGCACTGATCTGGCTGCCCCCCTGAGCTTCTAGTCATATGCGAAGCCCGAATTCATGGGACCCCAATACCGCCGTGATGGAAAGCATCCTGACGCTATGATCAAAGACTTCAGAGCATTACTCGACAATATGCAAGACGCAACGCATCTTGTGACAATATACAACGGCACGCGGGAGTTTCTCAAGCATAAGAGTCGTCACAAGACATATATATCGGATGAACAACTGCACGCAATGGAGCTCTGAATTTACCATCGTATTAAGGTTCAAGTTGAGGGTTTAGAAGGTGAACGCATATCTCAGATTTGCCGATGCACAGGAAGCCAGAGCTGGCGCGGAGGGGACCGACAGAATGACTGGGTGTGGGTAATGCAATGCCCAGGGAGATGTTATGGTGCGCTGAATGGTCATCTCCCGTGGCAACTGCAACGACTATGCAAAATCAAGCCCCTGAACGAGGATTGAACTTTCGTTGAGTACTGGTTAGCCCTGGCGCTCACTACAATACCTGAAGACTCGGGTAACTTGGATACTGTCTCGAAATTTGTACAAGTGAGAAAAGCACGGGCAGCAGTTGCTTTGCAAGTTTTCTGCGTGGGAAACATTGTGGGCAGCGGGCACGTAATTCAAGGGATAGCTACTAGTAGTAAGACAGGACACGGACCGAACGAGCGATGGATTGTCAATAGCCACCTAGATCTGGCGACTTGGAATGATGTGTATAATTAGTGAAAAGAGAATGGCACTTTGCGCGCAGGTAGAAGGAACGCGAGCAGATGTTTTCGCAGTGTCACCCATTGCATTGCAATCCCGATGCAAGCGCATGCCCAATGAACCCATTCCTACGTATGGTCACAGTTGGCCTTCACCACCAGAGTGTTCGTCTGAAATAGGAGACTGACAGAGCGAGAAGAAACGGTGAATCTGCGATGGGAGGGCGATATGCAATGCGACGCATAGTATTGACGCTGGGCACGGAGTACGCCGCCACCGGGGTGTCTCTGATGGCTCTGATGGAGCGCGTCCACTCTGATGGAGCCATTCCGCCCGGACGTAATTATTTTTTGCTGATGTCTGAACATGAAAGGTGTTTGTACTAATTATTTCTGGTGACATGATTTTCCATTATTGGTTACTGAAACTGAGTATTTGCCAGAAAGTGGGACAATTACTGAAGTGTGATAGGATTCATATGTGATATAATCTATACCTAACGATGCACATGTTGAACATTCAGTTCAATGACTACTGAATTATTTGACTGTTCAAGTCATTTAGCTAGAGCTATCTGAACATTGTATTATTGATACACTGTATGTATTGGAAATCTACCTAAGGTGTAATCAGTTTTTGGAGTATTTCTTGTACAATTGTATATTATTATAGATAACCTAAGAAATTACATTAGTTATTACAACAATTCGGCAAAATCTTATTATACCAGGGATCAAACTGTCCTAACAATAGAATGATCAAACATCAGTGTAATAATTAATTTACATCAGTACTGTGATATTCTTCTCTCTAACATAATAATGCAATATTAAGTGTATTGCAACAGCATAACCTACCAGAACAGGAGATCCAGGCAATATTTAGAATCCTGGTCGTAAATTCTCACTTTGATTTTACCATACCACTTGAATAGTTGAAAAGTAATGCAGACATTGTATCTACTGAGTTGTTATGGGGAGTGTGCAGACTGCGGTAATTTTCCCTACTTGCGAGGCTGCAGAGTCAATGTGAAATATTTCTCAAAGTGCTTGATGTGGTATTTCCCAGATTTAATAGTTTAAAGGGTATTTTTCCAAAGCTGAAAATGTCAAATTTGCCAATACTGAAGTCGTATTTAACCCAGACACAGAATTACTTCAGTTATAGGGACTAATTCTTGGAAATATTTGAGCTGCAAGTGGGTAAAATATATGGGTGGCAGGCAAGAATACTAAATGAAAATATAATCAATCTGTAGTTTGTGTGATTAGAGTACAATTCACAGCCACTCTATGATTAAGTACTGCTGGATGGAATGGAACAGATTACTTAGTACAACAAAAATACCGTCTTATTCCAGTTACAAGTAAGCTTGTCAATAGAGTATTACTGAGCCAGTAGCAATGGTTATTTCTGGAACTCAAAACTGGAACAACTGAGCCAAGAAGTATGTTTCATCATGAATATATGCATTCAAAGAATCCAGTAAACTATAAATGATATGGTAATATCAACACAACCCCTATCAACTATCGATAAGTTTTGATTTGATAATCAGGAGACCAGATTGCTGTAACACCTGGGGATATCGTCATATGCAGAGTATTATCTACCATCTGGGAAGAGATATTTAAGATATTGTCTTAAAGTAGTAGAACCACGTTAAGATGAAACTCACAACTGTGTTGGTGGAATATGAAGTATCAGAGGAAAAGCAAGGGGTTCAAAAGCTTTAGGAAACTATCACAGTACAGCCAGTATATATTCAGTATTCGAAGTTGCACTCTGATAGCCATATAGTATCAATATGTCAGCTATTCCATTTGGAAGACAACTTATTCTCTGATATAATGGAATTGCTTTATAATTTCAATGTCAAAACAGTATATCATTCAAGCAACAAAGTTAAATACATGTGACAATTTGCTACATAGAGCAAATAATGTATCTCTCTAGAGTACAAGAATTGGATACAATTTGACTTTATACTTTACAGCTGGTATAATGTGGGTTTGAATACTGTTCTGGATCTTCTATCTGCTTCCGATAAATAAATAAATACCGATTTATTGCATCATTCATATCTTTGTGTTGAATACAGCCAGCTATTCTTCCACCTCATATTATGACAGATATACACTGTAAGAGAAATATTTTGTGGGGCAATATATATGATAATTAAACTGGTATATCTTATAGTTAATTATTTTGATTTCAAAATCACCACCTTCAAAGGGAATTTGGTTGATAAAATGAAAAGGACCAACAACAAAGAATATGACATTACATTGTGCATATTCGGTTATCATCATAATATACCTTTAGAGACTATAATTCTTCAACTTTCAATGTACTTGTATACTACCATCTACTATTTTCATCAGCACTATTTAAAATAGTTTACAAGTTATTACTGTATAATTTAGCCCTTCTAAACTGCCACACGAATTCTTCCAGGTGCTTCCAGATACTTCCAGATACTCCCAGGTAGGCTGAATGTGAAGAAAAGCACTTGCAGGTACTCTGCCATACTGCGAAAGTGGTGAGACTGAACTGCAGACTATCTGCAAGAGTGTATAGTTGTTCTCAAAATGATACAATATCAACCCATAAGGTTGGTAAAATGTCAGAACTACTAGGACTATAGACCCTGTCACTGCTGCTATTCTGGCACACGCTGAATGTTGGGTTACACTCCACTGGAGTGATTATTATAATTCGAAGAGCAACCATGCTTCTGTACATGATGTCTAATGTGTTGAATTTATTCTACAGTATTGTATGGATTTAAATTGAAATATTTCTTCACCTGCAATGTACTATCAATGCCACCTGATGTAGTGTACAGGCAGACAAAATTTACTGCTTTAACTATTGCTCTAACAGATACAATATGCATTATGTTAGTTTACTTCATTACTCTAATCAACCCAGTAGACAATCAACCAATCAATGAGGAATTTATCCTGTGTTGGAATCACCACTACATACTCCTAATCTTCAAAGCCAAATTTCAACTATTTAGTCATAATTGATTATTTGGAAATAGTTTCATAGTGTGTTTCAGTCTGGCAGGCCATTCAGGACATTGGGAATGTAATTCTGTAGAGTCCAGTTGCAGTACAGTAACACAAATAATAAGACTTAATCTTACAGATGCGATTGAGATTATTCTCTTTGCGATGTATATTGTGGGTACAGATGTTATGTACTTCAGATATGATTCTACAGTTGTCATTGATATATGCTGCATTACAGTCAAGTTGAAGGTACTCAACGGAAGAAGAATTATAATATTGTTGACTGTGATGTAGCAGATCAGGCAGATAATTGTGAAATAAACTGTCAATCGGCGATTGGAATCATATCGAAGCATCTACCCAGTAATTCAGCAGCACCTGTCTTGCGCACTCGGTATGTTGAATTGCTGTCCAAAGTTCTGAGTCTTGATATCTACCAATACATTTCAGAGTTAGAATAATTTGATACTTCTGCCATCAGCAAATTTTTTTTCCATCTGGGCGGAATGGCTCCATCAGAGTGGACGCACTGCATCAGAGTCGTCAGAGACACCCAGGTGACAGAATACTCCGCAGCTAGCATCACTACGTCGCGTCGCATTGAATATCGCCAGCTCATTGAAGTTTTACCATATCTTCTCGCTCGGTCAGTCTCCTATTTTAAAAGAAAACTCTGGCATTGTGGCAAACTGTGACCATACATCAGAATGAGTTCATTGGGTACGTGCTTGCATCGGGATTGGAATGCGATGGGTGACAATGCGACAATCTCTCCTCACGTTCCTTTTACCTGCACGTAAAATGCAATTCTCTCCTCACTAATTGTACACATCATTCCAATTCGCCAGATCTATGTGGCTATTGACAATCCATCACTTGTTCCGTCCATCTCCTGTCTTACTACTAGTTGCTGTCTCTGGAATTATGTGCGCTCACATCAACAAAATGTAATTTAGTCACTGGGAGCCTCCAGGAGTGTCTGAGAGGATGTGGAGTGTAAACTTGGATGTGTCAATTTCAGGAGGGTGTCAGACCGTAGGAGGGCATTCCGGCCGGCCTTCGGAGTAACTGGGATCTCTGATGACTTGTACAGGAGTACCATGGGAGAGATTATGATAAGTTTGAGATAACCTGGGAGCACCAGCGACAAGCCTGGAAACACCTCGAATCACTGTAAAGCAGTCTGGGAAAACAGACATCTTTGGGAACGTTGCAGGTGCGCCTGGAAATCATAGCTACTACTCATTGTTCAATGATTTTTAAAACTCATGTAGTCAGTTTGTATTCTCATCTATGTTTCAATATAGGTACCCATCTACACACAGTATATCTAGACTGGCTGCAGGCGGAGCTTGAAAGCAATTGGAGGTGTGCCTCAAAATGACGATCGAGTGAACTTAGTGATACACTTTGAGGCTGTGATCGAGCCAGTTTCAAAATGTACTTGGAGGCCGTAATCAAGCGTATTTCGAGATACACTTGGATGCCATAATCGAGTGAGTTTGAAGATGCACTTGGAGTCCATAATTGGGCGAGTTTGGAGATGGGCTTGCAGGCGGTAATCGAGCGTATTCAGAGATACACTTGGAGGCCGTGATCGAGCGAGTGTGGAGATGCATATGAAGGCGGTAATCAAGCGTATTTGGAGATACTCCGAGGCCGTGATCGAGCGAGTTTAGAGATGCACCTGGAGGCGGGAAGCAAGCGTATTGAGAGATCCAATTGGAGGCCGTGATCGAGAGAGTGTGCAGATGCACTTGGAGGCTGTGATCGAGCGAGATTGGACGAGTACTTGGAGGTGGTCGATGGAATGTGCGCCCGGTGCTGAGACTCTATTCATCAGTTAGTTAACTCGCAACAGTGGGAATGTGAAAAGGTGACATCACCTTTGCGATCTCAGGGCGAGCTGGCTGATGGCAGTCGATCGTGAAGGGAGGCACGCCGGAAGCTGACGCTAGATTCAGGGGTCAACTCGTAATCATGAGAATGAGGGGAAGACAAACAATCTTGGGCATGCTGTACTGCTTGTATGCTGTACTCGGTGTATGCTGTACTCGGTGTATGCTGTACTTGGTGCATGCTTGTACTCAGTGTCAACTCATGATCATGGCATGGAGAGATAGAGAGCGATGACTGAACATTGTGTTCTGCGATGATTGTAGAAGATGTGGATGAGAAAGAGAGATATGGGGGATGATGATGAGAATGATGTGGAGAATACGAGCGAGTATGAGAAATCAGGGGTACGACTTGCCTGATTGGGTTGGGAAGACCTTGTATCGGTGTTATTACACGGCAGATCGGGACTCGTACTTGCCGTATTGGGAATGTTAAATTGACTCTTGCACGAAAGTCTCTTCAGTCCTAGTTTCTCATGATGATATGCCCCATCTCCTCCCGTCTGTCTCCATCTCGTCCTAAACTCTACCATCACCTAAGAACACGAAGCTAAGTCATCCCTCTCTGTCTCTCCATGCCATGATCAAGAGTTAACAACGAGTACAGCTTACACCGAGTACTGTATACACTGAGTAGTACATACGCCGCATACTGCATCATCCCATGCCCGACTGTCTCCTGCCCCCAGCCGGTCTCTCAGCTCTCAGTGGACCGTGTTGTACTCAATTCTCTACATTCCCACAATTACGAGTTAACTAATGAAAAGAGTCTCAGCCTCCATCGCACATGCCTCCCAATCTACCTCCTCCAGATCCACTGCCTCCAGATTGGCCGCCGTCAGATCAATCACCTCCAGATCAACCGCCTCTAAGTACTCCTCCGATCTTGATTGATCATGGCCTCCAAGTGCATCTCTGAGTTGACTCGGTCTCGGCCTCAGTGCATCTCCAAACTCGGTCGACCACGACCTCCGAGTGCATATCTGAGTTCACTTGATCTCGGCCGCCAAGTGCATCTCCTCAGTCGCTCGATCTCGGCCTTCAAGTGCATCTCTGAGTTCCCTCGATCTTGGCCTCAGTGCATCTCAAAACTCGCTTGATCACGGCCTCCGAGTGCATCTCTGAGTTCACTTGATCTCGTCCACCAAGTGCATCTCCAATCTCCCTCGATCTCGGTCTCCAAGTGCAATTCCAAAATCTCTTGATCCCAGCCTGCAAGTACATCTTCAAGATGCGACGCTAGTTGTACAGTGATTCAGGGGTAACCGAGGTGAACAGAGTGACGGGGAGTGTAACGGGCGGGGTCGGGCGCAGGTCATATAGATGTTGCGGAACTGAGCTCGAAGTGCGTATCGAGAGAACAAGAATCAGAATATCTTTCTTCTATTATTCCCAGGTATCACCGTACCTGCCTACGCCGTAACAGTATCCCCCCCTTAGGCTCGAGGTCCTCCGAGAACATTTTCCAAGGGTCCGGGCTTTCCCGGGTATTGTTTATGA